>Ga0210248_100156_pt1 | contig 55062 bp, 24 predicted proteins | sample ChrtobMetP3_32mM_FD_155493 | JGI IMG/M metagenome (GOLD analysis project Ga0210248, IMG submission 155493) | Chrysochromulina tobin associated microbial communities from unialgal haptophyte culture, Seattle, Washington, United States - P3_32mM | ecosystem: Host-associated > Algae > Haptophytes >...
CGGCCCTTAGTGGCCAGCTCTCGGGCATGCCGATTATAAATCATCATCCCTAACTTGTGATGCACAGAGAAGACGGTGGTTTCTAGCGCGTAAGCGCTAGATTAGTTGTCTTCCAGGGCAAGCGGAGTTGCAGGGCGGTAGACGCACACCAGCTCCACGAGCTAGGTGCGCCGGCGGGCGGGCAATACTCGCATACCATTACATGCATGCATGAATGAACAGCTTCGAAGGTTCGAAGAAACGTCCTCGAAGGAAAAAAAAACGTTCTCGAATCGAAAGGTGTCGCGTCGCTCGTGTCGCACGCGGCTGTCTTTGTGGTCGAGCGCCCGCGCTCGCCACTTTGTCGTGCCCCACCCTCCCATACCCGTACTGTATAGATAGGGGGACTCAGAGCTCGGCCCTTAGTGGCCAGCTCTCGGGCATGCCGATTATAAATCATCATCCCGGGACTCAGAGCTCGGCCCTTAGTGGCCAGCTCTCGGGCATGCCGATTATAAATCATCATCCCTAACTTGTGATGCACAGAGAAGACTTCCTTTTCCACCCGTCGCGTTCACGTTCTCACCGCCTCACGTCCTTCGGGAAAGCGTCTTCTCTCTTCGCGCTGCAGCTCTTCACAATGGCGTCCGGGTTCAACACGAGGCTGAATGGCGAGGACAACTACGATGCGGCTCGCCGTGGCGAGGGCACATCGCAAGTTGAGAAGAAGATCGACTCAGCGATGGAGGGCATGCACGCAGAGGATCACCCAGACCTCGTCGCCACAATCAAGACAGCGCAGCAGGCCGAGGAGATAGCCAAGGAGGAGGTGGAGCAAGCGTGGCTTGCGGCCAAAGCCGACGGCACTGTACAGGCCATGAAGGGCGAAATCACACGAGCTAGGCTCGATGCCGTCGCGCCCCAGGAGACGGATAACGAAATCGAGGCGCTGCGCAAGCTCCGGCTGGCCCAGATGCGGGGCCGTGCGGAGCTGCGCGCGCAGTGGCTGGAGCGCGGGCACGGCACGTATGTGGCGCTCGAGCAGGAATCGTCCTTCCTCCAGGCGCTACCGAAACATGAGCGTACCGTGTGCGCCCTGTGCATGGCGGGTTCGCTCGACGGCGAGCTGCTGCACACGCACATGCGCGCGCTCGCTCGAGTGCACATGGAAGCCTACTTCTGCTGGCTCGACCCGGAGCGCGCGCCCGTGATGATGGGCATGGTGGATGTGGGCCGCTTGCCCGCGCTGCTGCTTTGCCTCAACGGCAAGGTCGTGCATGCGCTGCACGGCATCGATCGCTCGTTCACGACCGAGGGCGTGGCATACGAGCTCGGCCAGCATAAGCTAGTGGACTTTGAGGAAGGCCTGTGTTACTCTTCGGTCAAGGGCGGGTGCACGACGGCCACCGCGAATCACTCTACGAGCGGCCGCCACGTGCTCGACGATCCCGACGACGACTTGGATGACGACATCGACATCGATGAGTAGGGAAAAGCGACGATCTATTCCTTTGGAGTTGCATTATGCCGGCTTGATGCAGACGCATGCATTATGCCTCGAGTACGGCCTCAGCGGCGCAGAAAATTCCTATTGTCTTCGTTGATTGTGCCGCCGCCCGTGCCCAACCCCTGAGCAAATATGTCTTTCTCACCGATCCGAGAAAGCTGCACCCTGCCGCTATTGGTCAAACTACTCGAAATTTTTTGCCGAACGTGCGTGCCGAAAACCCTGTGCGCCGGTCCCACCCTCTGATCCCAGTTTACCGGATTAGAGGCTAATAGACGCGTTGGGACCGTAACGGCGAGTAACGGCGTTCCAGGAACTGCCGCGAAACTTGTGTGAAAAGTTGGCGATTAAGTTGACGCATGACGAGGGATGTCGATCCGAGCAGGGTACCACAACATCTGTTCGTTGAATTACGCACAACATTCATTGACGGCCCGATGACGCACAAAGAACGTGCACACCGAAGACCGTGTTAAACCGTGTACGTATCTTGAACGCGAACAGTTAACGGAAAATGTCTCTGTGTGTACAGCTGTTAGCTTTGAACTTGAACTTGAACTTGAACTCGGCTCGCTTTGATCTTTATTCCTCTCTCGTCTCTTCTTCGGATGTCTTGAACGGCGTTCCTGGAAATTACCTCCGGTCTTCGAATCTGTCGCCTCAGATGCGCAAAGGCGACTGGGCTGCAACACGTCTACGTCCACTCACAACGCGTTCGCCGACATGAGCGAGCCCACAACAGCCATCACCGTCGTCAGCCCCAAAGAGGCACCCACGCGCGAGAAGCCCAAGGAAAAGCAAATGAGGGCCAGTGCGTCGCTTCTGCTGCAGTTTGCGACCGGATGGGACCTCTTCTACATGATCTTTGCCGCCAGTTTGCAGTTCTTGGTGGGCGGCGCCATGATCATCCCGCTCGTCTTCTTCCAACAATTCTTCGATGCGGCGGGCGAGACGACATCGATCTCCCCCATCGACATGGATGTGATTTCCGAGACCGCGCTCAACTTTACGTTGGTCGGCTGCGGGCTGATTGTCGGCTTTTTCTTTTCAGTGTGGCCTGTGATGCTTGCTGCGGCGAGCCAGAAGAGGAAATGGAAGAAGAACTCCCTTCGCGCGGTCCTCAGCCAAGACGTGGGCTGGTTCGACGTGAGCAACCCACAGGAGCTCGGCTCCAAGATCACCGCGAGCACGACCAACATCTACAAGTCCCTCGACTTCCCGTCGTACATGATCTTCCAGGGCATGGGCATGGCGATCGGCGGCATCTTATTCGGCTTCTTGCGCGCGTGGAAGGTCGCGCTTGTCGTCACAGCCGTCATCCCCATTGTGATCTCCATCTTCGTGGTCTTTTTCTACGTACTCTTCTCCGCCACGTCGGTTCGAAACAAGGCGTACGCCACAGCCGATGGTCTGGCGACCGAATCGCTCTTCGCGATGCGTACCGTCGCGGCGCTCGGCGTCGAGCAGCGCTTCGCGGACAACTTCGTCGCCGTCCTCGAGCACGCGACGAAGGTGCAGGTGCGCATCAGCCCGCTCGTCGGCTTCACGGGTGGCACGGCGCTCTCGTCCTTCCTGTGGCTGCTCGTGACGGGCTTCCTGTCGGGCGGCTACTTCTTCTCGGAGCAGATGGACGAGTCGAAGTTCGACTATACGTACAACAACCTCACCTGGTGCGCCACCAAGGAGAACGCCCCGTTGTGTGGGCCGACGGGCTGCATCGCAGTGCCAGAGGCGATGGGCTGCGCCGCGGTTCCCGCGGCAATGGGCGGGCCGTACCAAAACTTCGAGATGAATTGCCGCTGGATGGGCTTCGTCAACTCCGGCGACAACTTCTCGACGATGCTGCTCGCGGGCCTTCAACAGCCATCTACCGCCGCCTTCGAGGCATATGCCCAGACGCGGGTCAAGAGCTCCTGGCTCGATGAGCAGCCCGATCTCCTCGAAGGTTGTCCGCTCAGCGCGGCCGCGGTGCTCATCTGCGTGTTCGCGATGATGAACGGCGCGCAGGGCTTCGGCGCGGGCTTCGGCTCGCTCGCCAACTTCGCGCAGGGTCTCGTGGGCGCAGGCACGCTCGACCCAATCATCAAACGCAAGTCTCCGATCGACCCCTTCTCATCGGAGGGACTCAAGCCCGAAAGCGTTGAGGGGGCGATCGAGGTGAAGGACGTGGTGTTCGCCTATCCTTCGGCGCCCGAGCACCTGGTGTGCAACGGCTACTCGCTCTCCGTCCAGGCGGGCCAGACGGTCGCTCTGTGCGGCGCGTCCGGCTCGGGCAAGAGCACCCTCGTCTCCTTCATCATGCGTTTCTACGACCCGCGATCGGGCATCGTCACCCTCGATGGGCACGACCTCAAGTCGCTCAACGTCCGTTGGCTGCGCTCGCAGCTCGGCCTCGTCGGCCAGGAGCCGGTGCTCTTCATGGGCACCGTCGCCGAGAACATTGCGTACGGCAAGCCAGGGGCGACGCTTGAGGAGATCGAGGCTGCGGCCAAGATGGCCAACGCGCACGAGTTCATATCGACGCGCCTTGGCAACGGCTATGAGACAGAGGTCGGCCAGGGAGGCTCGAAGTTGTCCGGCGGGCAGAAGCAACGCGTCGCGATCGCGCGCGCCATCATCAAGAAGCCGGCGGTGCTGCTGCTCGACGAGGCGACGAGTGCGCTCGACACGAAGAGCGAGAAGGTCGTGCAGGCGGCGCTCGACGAGATCATGACGAAGCAGAAGCGCACGACCATCATGATCGCGCACCGGCTGAGCACGATCCGCAACGCCGACAAGATCGCCGTCGTCGAGAAAGGGCAGGTGATTGAGCAGGGTACGTACGACGAACTGCTCGATATCGGCGAGGGTGGCTATTTCTTCAAGTTGGCCAAGAAGCAACAGGAGATGGGCGCAGCCGACCTCGCCGCCATCAGCGCGGCCAAGGGCGCCGCTGATGATGAGGACGACGACGACCAAATGCCGTCATCAGATTCAGTGTCGAAAGCGTCCGCCATCGTGATCCCGCTGGGCCGCGAGAAGCGCAACTCCAAGGAGGCCATGGCCATTGTGCCGGCGCCCGACTCATCCGACGATGCGACTGCGCTGGACATGAGTGAAATGAAGGGCGCGAAGGGCGCGAAGGGCAAGAAGCCGCCCAAGGAGCAGAGCTACAGCAGCAAGATTCTGACGATGCAGCGTGACTCGTGGGGCGTGATCGTGCTCGGCTGCATGTTCGCGATCGGCTCTGGCAGCTCACAGCTCTTTGGCTTCCGCCAGCTCACGCGCTTCTTCGGCGCGCTCTTCAACCTGACCGGCGACCTCATCCGCGACGAGATCTTCGATGTTGCGATGCAGATCATCCTCATCGTCGTGATCATGATCAGCTGCTACACACTCGACTCGTCGTGCTTTGGGCTCGCCTCGTCGCGCCTCACGGCCAAACTGCGCATGCATGCCTATTCAGCCTTCGTGCGCCAGGACATTGGCTTCTTCGATATGGAGGAGAACTCGGCTGGCTCGCTCACCGTGTTCCTCGCTGAGAAGGTGACACTCATCGAGGCACTCACCGGCGGCATGGCGCAGGCGACCGTGCGCGTCGTCGCGGCCCTCGTGACCATGATCGTGCTCATCTTCATGTGGGGTCCGTGGCAGCTCGCGCTTACGCTCTTGGGCGCTCTGCCCCTGGTTGGGGCGATCATGGGCGTGGTCACCAACACGCTCATGGGCGACCAGATCAAGGCGCAGCAGGGCAAGGAAAACGCCACCGCCAAGGGCAAGGCCGAAATGGACACCGGCAAGATGCTCAGCGAGGTCATGTTCTCGATCCGCACCGTGGCCGCCTTCAACGCCGAGCAGCGCTTCTATGATGACTATTGCAAGAGCGTGGACAGGATCTATGAGATGGAGAAGAAGCAAGCCTTCAACGTGGCCATCGCCATGGGCGTCTCCATGCCTGCGTTCATCTTCCTCATCGCGGGCCTCTACTACTACATGGGCTACCTGATCTACGTGGGCGCGTGCGACTTCGAGGAGGGGCAAGTGCCGCTTATGCTCATGTTCGGCGTGATGATGCCCGTCATCTCGGCCGTCTCTGGCCTCAAGGACACCAACCAGGCCACCCAGGCGGCCAAAAGGTTCTTCCAGGTCACCGCACGCAAGTCTCCGATCGACCCCTTCTCGCCGGAGGGACTCAAGCCCGAAAGCATTCAGGGGGCGATCGAGGTGAAGGACGTGTTTTTCGCATACCCGACGGCGCCCGAGCACCTGGTGTGCAACGGCTACTCGCTCTCCGTCCAGGCGGGCCAGACGGTCGCTCTGTGCGGCGCGTCCGGCTCGGGCAAGAGCACCATCATCGCCCTCATCGAGCGATTCTACGACCCTCAGGGCGGCGTCGTCACCCTCGATGGGCACGACCTCAAGTCGCTCAACGTCCGTTGGCTGCGCTCGCAGCTCGGCCTCGTCGGCCAGGAGCCGGTGCTCTTCAAAGGCACCGTCGCCGAGAACATTGCGTACGGCTATTTCGAGGCGACGCAGGAGGAGATCGAGGCTGCGGCCAAGATGGCCAACGCGCACGAGTTCATCACCAAAGACCTCGACGACCAGTACTCGTCCGATGTGGGGCTACGTGGCGGCAAGCTGTCCGGCGGGCAGAAGCAGCGCGTCGCGATCGCGCGCGCCATCATCAAGAAGCCGGCGGTGCTGCTGCTCGACGAGGCGACGAGTGCGCTCGACAACACGTCCGAGAAGGTCGTGCAGGCGGCGCTCGACGAGATCATGACCAAGATGAAGCGCACGACCATCGTGATCGCGCACCGGCTGAGCACGATCCGCAACGCCAACAAGATCGCCGTCGTCGACAGGGGCAGGATTGTCGAGCAGGGCACGCACGACGAGCTGCTCATGCGGTCAGGAGGCATGTACAGCAACCTGGTTATTGCGCAGTCCTCGTGATGAGTCCCTTTCCCCATTGCTCCGAACTGGCAGTTGGCAGTTGCTGCCCATGCCTGACCTTCGAACGCATGTTCTCGTATGGGCCTCACGCGTGGGTATGCGTGTTCACAACGTAGAACGTAGACACCCGCGCCCGGCACTCGCCCCTGTTGCCTCATCGTGTTGTGTGTCGGTCTGCACCAGGCTCCAGGGCGGGGGTGTTCTCGGTCCGCGGTGCCGGCCGACAGGCCCGAGGCCGGATTGCATGGGGTGAAAACTAACCGAACTTTCCGCTTACATCTCTGAGCACTGAGGTCCTCATCATTGTTCATTCTGATAGACGTGCCGTGATACATGTAGAAGAAGAATTCTTAACGCGGATGAATTTGGATCAAGTTTTGGATTCATCTGAAACCGGTAGGAATTCGGAATCCTACCGCATGAATGATCGCGCCGATTCAAGTGAAGAACGGATCGTCTCCGGCACAACACTGCTCGAGCTTCGCCTCGGACGGGGCGTCCCCTCCTGCCATGGTGCTCAATACCACTTTTAGCACATCTCCCACGAAGCCTCTCCCACAGTCGGCCTCTTTCCGACACTGGGCCCTACTCTCGCCCATCGACTCGCCACGGAGCAGCCGGATCGAGGCAGCCCGCCTGAAAACGTTTGAGCACCAGGCCCGACCAACAGAGTCGTCGCCGCCTCCGCCTCCGCCTCCGACGCTCGACCAGGTACTTGCTGATGGAAACGAGACCGAGAACGAATCGTCACCGAAGGCGGTGCCGCCTGGCTCGTTTGGCCTGGATGTTAAGTCGCTTCCCTGCCGGAGGACATCGCAGTCAGCCCGTACGGCGGTCGTGCTGCGCGCCGCGTATCAGATCGTCCAGGTCCAACGGCGGCAGCTCAATGAACTTCAACGCCAGGTCAAGAGTCGCGACAACTCCATCCGCGTCCTCGAATCGGCGCTGCGTGCTGCCGAGGCGCGGGCAGCTGCACCCCGACCGCCTGTTGCGTCGCCGCCCGCTGCTGCGACTGACATGCCGGCGCCGGCACGGGCACGCTCGAGCAGCAGCGCCACGGAGCCCACGGACGCGGCTGCAGATGCGACTCCCGAGTGGCAGCGTGTCGAGGCTCTCGCACTCGAGCTCGATGTGCTCAATTGGTGCCTCGGAGAGGGGCCCGCCTTCTCACGCGCAGACTTTTGGCGTGAAGCTCTGCCGCGCGGCGCAGCGATGCTCGCCGCGTGCGGCGAGGACGCCGAGCTCGCTTGCGTGGCTGCCGTCGCGTGGCGAGCGACTGTCGAGGTGGCGCATCGGTCGCCTCAGCCACCCGAGAGGCTCGTCACCGCCTTTCGACGCGCGCGCGACCGTGTGAACCTGCGCCTCACCCGTTCTCTCACGCATGCTGGCTCGCAGCAGCCCTCTGCCGAGCGACTCAGTGCGTGGCTCGGCTCGCTCCGGCCCGAGCTGCCGCCGCTGCCGCTCTCGCTGTGCACGTGCCTTCGGGACGAGGTGGCCGGCGCCGAGGTGGCGGCTGGCGAGGCGGTGACCACAGTGCTTGTGGCGCCCGAGAGGCGGACGTTGCGTTGCGTCAACGACGCGGGTGCGCAGGTGGACATCGAGCAGTTTCGCAGCCCGAAGGCGCTCGACAGCGCGGGGCTGGGGAGCGGAGCGGAGGACGAGGACGAAGCGTACCCGATCCGCAAGGCGGCCTTGCTCGCTGGCGAAGTGTGGAGGCTTGCTCGCAAGGCTGAGGCGGGGCCGGGGGCAGAGCTCCACCTACGTGTGCGAGAGGCGGGCGGGTCGTGGCAGCGTGTCATCGTGCGTTTCGAGCCATGCGACAGCCTCTCGCAGTACGGGCGCACGACGCAACCACGTGTCTCGCGCGTCCCCAGCGTCAGCCCTCGACGCAGCCCTCGACGCCCTCGTCGTCAGTCGCTGGCTGACGGGGACGCATCCGGCGACGTGGTCGACACTCATACTCGTGCTCGTGATCGTGCTCGGAAGGATGATGGGGCGGCTGCCGACGCGGCATTCGACGACGACGCGCCTAGCCTCGACGGCAGCGACGGCGAGGAGGCTCGTAGCCCGAGTAGAAGGCGGCCGCCGCGCCCTTGCCAGCCGCCGGTGCCCTCGCTGTTACTATCGCCGTTAGGCGCGTATGCAACAGGGCTAGGCGACGAGGGCGCGTCGTCGGGGGCGTTCCCGCTGTCCCTGCTGTCACGCTCGTCGGCGGCGCTGCTGCCGGCGGCGCGCTCGCCCCTGATCCTCAGATCCAACCGTCGCCGTGGCAGCCTGAGCGCCTCGCCCGCCGCCGCCGCCGCCGCCGATGAGGGTTGTGCCTCGTCTGTACCGATGTCGCCAGCACAGCCGCAGCCGCCGCTGAGCCCGCTGCCGCCCGCGCAGGAGGTCGCTGAGGCGGCCGCCGCCGTCGTGAGCGCCGCACGCGAGGCCTTTGGAGGAGCGGTGCGGAATCTCGTCCATGCATGTGAAGCGCCCAAGTCGCTCGAGGTCGCCACTGCGGTGCATGAGTTGCGTACATGCGCGGACGCCTGTGCGCGGGCCGCACAGGCGCAGCTGAGGCTCTGCGCGTCATGGGAAGAGCGCACCGCCACGGCACTCAGCGCCCTCACCAAGCCGCCACCGCCTACACGGCGACCCTCGTGCCCACGCAAATCCAGCAGTCGACCCCTGGAGCCACTAGCAGTCGATGCCCACGAGCCACCGCCGCCGCCCACACACGAGCCTCTAGTCGCGAGGGTGGTGCCGCTGCTGACGAGCGGGTGCCCAGCAGGCGCGGCGGCGGTGGCAGCGGCCCTCGAGGCACGCGGCGCGACGCTCCTCGCCGACGTGGCCGAGGCGGTGCTCCGCGCGCCCGGCCGCGCGCAGAGTGCACGTCAGCTACGCCGACTGGACGCAGCGGATGTGGAGGCGCTCATCGAAGCCCTCGAGGCGGCCGCGGCCGCGTCGTCGTGGGCACTCGACGCCGCTCCCGAGGCTGCCGCCGCCGGCAGTGCGGGGAGCAGCCTGTTGGCGAACCGAGGAGCGGGATGCAGCCTCGCCGCAGCCTTCGAAGCAGCGGCGCCCACGACGGCGCCAGTTGGGGCGGCGGAGGCGGCTCGCGCTGTAAGAGGCAGCGCGCCCGCAGGTGTGCCATCGGCGGCGGTGCGAGCGGCGGCGGCGGCGGCGGCGGATGCAGCGGCGCGGCTACGTAAGGGACGCGAGGCGGTCGGCGTGCTCGCCCTTCGTGAGCGCACCGTGCGCGAGAGCGACGAGGCGCACGAGCCCGCCGGGACGGGCGCCACATGCATTACCGAGGAGGCCACCTCCCTAGCCAGGAGCTCAACGCCGGTGCCAGCGCCGCCACCGACGACGACGACGGACGCAACGGAGGGCGCGACGGCGGCCCCTGCCTCCGCCCCGACGGCGGACGCCGCGCTGAGCGCTTCTCCACGGCCGAGGCGTCCGTCGATCGAGTGCGGCGGCCCGAGCGCCTTTGGCCAGAGCGGTGGCGGCGGCGGTACGAGCGAGCTCCGATCTCCGGGAGGTCTGCGCGAGATCTCGCCGCATGATGTCAACCTGGAGGCTCTCAACACGACGATCGAGGAGCACCGCAAGCGGCTGCTCGAAGAGCGTCGTCGGCTCGAGGCGCGCCGTCTCAAGCGGCTCAGCGCCCCCGCCGCCAGCCCAGTACGCCCACCCACCGCCGCCGCCGCCGCTGCCGCTACGTACAAGGCGCCGCTGCCCACTCTCAGCGAGCGTCGAAGCGAGCGCGCACCGTGCCAGCCGCTCTGGGCCCTCGGGAAGCCATCGCGGCGCTACAGCGCGTGCGGCCGGCTCGGTTGGTGGGGGTTGCAAGCGCGCGCGAGTGGCGACGATGTCAGCTCTCTCCTGCAGCCTCCGCAACCCCCACCCATCAAGGCTCAGGAGGCGGTGGATCTGCTTGATTAGACTGTTTAATATGACGAAGCTTGGAAGCACGCCGGGGGGGCAGTACCGGTCTGTGTTCGAGAGGGGGACCATCGGGGCGACGATGTTGCGACGACAGTATCGAGAGAATGTCTGAGGAGCGACCGTGCGCGGCCTGGGCGGTGCGGGCGAGTCCTCGGTGGGCGCAACCGTCGACGCAACCGGAAGCGGCCATGCATTGGCCATTGCATGCAAGGTGCCACGCCAGCGTGCGCACGGCAGTGGTTGCACCGCCGGCGCCCGGTAGCGGTACGCCAGTCGCCAGCAGGCAGCACACGGTTCACGAGGCGCGGTTGCCGGTTCGACGGTCGCCCGGCCGGCGCCGCGCGGGGACCACAGTGTTTCAGATTTGTCTACCCGCGCCGGGGTCTGCTCGATCGATGACTTTCGACCGGACTGGGACACTCGACCGGCCGGGACCGCACCGGTCCCAGGTTGACACGTAACTATCTACTAATACTACTAAACTATACAACGATCATGTGCCATGTGAACCAGCGGCGCACTCGCGTCTTCGAATCAAACCGCCCGAGTCCCGTCTTCGTCGTTGTGTCACCCCGCGAGCGTCCGATGACCGCCTTGCGCGGCGCGCGCCGCGCGCGCCGGCGGCATCGCATCGACGTGCCGAGCCGCTGCGCACGCGCCGCCTACATTTCCTTCTTGAGCTTCTCAACCTTGCTCATCCCATAGGGGTCGGCCTTGTGCAGCTCCGCCATGATCTCCTCGAGCGACTTCTCCTCCCGCTTGACCTGGCTCATGTCCGCCTCGGGATGTCCCTTGAGGAGGCGCGGCCATAATGGCAAGTCCTTCTGAGCCTTCTGAAGCGTCATGTGCAGCTCGCGCCCCTCGCCGTCGTCGGCGTCCTTGAGCTCCCACAGGCACTCCTCGGGCACGATCGCGCCGTGCAGCTCGCCCTCGAGCAGCGCCGGAGCCCCTTTCCTCGCGGGCAGCCACGCGACCGTGAGCGAGGACGGCCTGAAGCTCACCTCGAGCTGGCGTGCCTTGGTGAGTGCGGGCAGCCCAAAGAGAGTGACGGTGATGGTCTCATCCTTGAGGGACTGCAGCCAGCGGTAGCCCTCCCCCACGCCGCCCGCGCCACCGTGCAGCAGAACCGGTGACTGCTTCGTCGTGAAGCACAGCACACTCCAAGGACTACTCCCCTTCGAGTTCGTGGCTCGCACGCGCGCCTCGTAGCTGATGCCGGCAGAGAGCGGCTTGAGGCACACCTCCTTGTGCTCGTGCTTCTGGAGCAGGGGGATCCAGCCCTCCTCCGCTTTCGAGTCCGCGGCGGCGACGCTGCCGTCGCCGCTGCTGCTGCCGCCGCCGTGCGTCGCCTCCTCGCCCACTGTCACCGGGCGGATCTGTACCTCATACCAGTGCGTGCTGAAATCGGACGTCGACGAGTGGTGCCATTTGATTGTCGCCGAATCTGAGGTGCGTTTCGACGTGCCGAGATCCGAGAGCCCCGCGGGCAACACGTCCATCGCGTCGCCGTAGCACCATCGGCTGAAGCGCACGAGGGCACGCTTGCCGCGGGCTGCCGCCCAGAAGATGGGACCCTGCTCCGACAACCGCTTCATCCAGCGCAGCTGCTTCATGATGTCGGACGTCAGCCCAAGCAGGTGGCCCACGTAGCCCAGCAGCAGCAAGAAGGGCACGAGGAACTGTGGCTTCTTTATGAGCATGATGATCAGGAACGGAAGCAAGCCGACCAATGAAAAGAGGAAGGCGCGAACAACGCTTTTGCGCTTGGGCAGCACGTTGGAGTAGACGGCCGACCAGAGGCTTCGGGCGCTCATCGCGATCGAATGGATCGCACGCTCGTGGAGCGGGCGCAACTGCCCCGGCGGCATTTAGGGCTGGGCGGGCGGGCGGGAGGTGCTCGCCGAGGGCGGGCGGCGGCGCCGCACAGTCGGGCAGCGAGGGAGTCGTCGGCACGAAGGCCGTGAACCCTTTTTTTTCTCACAACTCTTGCCCTCCCCTGGCTTCCCTCTCGGTCCCTCCAGGGTGCTAGGCGCGATCTTCGACACACGCCGGTGTCTCGTGACTCGACATCACTCACGAGGATGCTATACCCGCTGCGCGACTACCAGAAAGAGGCCGTCGCTGAAGCTGAGCGGCGCAACATCATCTGCGTGCTGCCGACCAATTCCGGCAAGACCGTCATCGCTGCGGCACTCATTGAGAAGATGCTGGACAAGGAGAATGCCGAGGGCGGCCTTGCGCGCAAGATGTTATTTGTCGTGACGACACGGGAGCTCGCAAAACAGCAGGCGCGGGTTCTCCTGGAGCAGATCCCGCGGTTGAGGTATCTTGACGATGAGCATGCAGCAAGAGACAGCCCGCGACTGGGCATGCTGATCGGAGGAGACTGGGACTTGACAGCGGGGACGCGACCGTCAGCCTTCTTCCAGCGGGCGCAGGTGTGCGTGGTCATCGCGGCCAAGCTCGAGGACGCGCTTGTGCACGGCTACCTGCAGATGAAGGACGTTGCGCTGCTCGTCATGGATGAAGCTCACCATACAAACGGCGCCTCGTTCTACTCCACAATCATGCGCTACTTTTACGAGCCGTGCGAGCCCCGCCCACGCGTGCTCGCGCTGACGGCGTCGCCGGTGGGGGATTCGGTCGCGAAGGCGCCGTCTGAGTGCGATTTCGAGTCGAAGCTCAAGGAACTCGAGCGCCTACTGCATGCTGCTGCCTGGACGCGGGTCATCGATCGAGAGCACTGCCCACATGCTGAACCGATAGTTCTGGTGCACGAGCCGTCGAAAGGCAGCAACTGGGAAACGGAGAGCAAGGAGAGCTTTGGTTACCGTGCCATCCTCGATGCCAAGCCGACGCTCGAGGACGCGACGGCTAGAGGCCTCCTCAGCCTTGAAGACGCCACCGAACTGCGCGACGCGTGGGACCGGTGCCTGAACCGCGCCGTCGAGGTGAGCGAGCCTTTGGGTGCGTGGGCGCTCGACTGGTGCGCCCGCATGCTCGAAAAAGACTTGAGCCGGGGCGCGAGGCGCCTTTCTTGGTACGACAAGGCGACGGATGAGGAGGACGATCAGAAAAGGTCCGTCGGCGGCACGGACGCGCATGCGCACCTGTTGAGTGAGGCCCGGGCGAGGCTCACGCAGCAGCTGAGCACGCGTGCAAAGGCACCGCCTGAGGCCGCGGTGGGTGGCCGGCTCGATGCGTTACTCAAGCATCTCCGCACGCGCGATCCGCGCAAGTGCATCGTCTTCGTGCAGCAGCGCGTGAGCTGCCCCTTGCTCGTCGACGCGGTCAAGGCGCTGCTCGGCGAGACTGCGGATTGGAACGATAACATCGATTGGATTTGCCGCCCCGGGAGTGTGGGCATCAGCCCGAGCGGCCCCGGCTCGAGCACGTACTCTGAGAGTCAGCTCGAACGGGCATTCTCCGCCTTTCGTGCCGATCGGATACGACTGCTCGTGTCTACCTCTATCCTGGAGGAGGGCATCGACGTGCCCGAGTGCGATGCCGTGGTCGACTTTGATGTCGTTACGAGCACGCGCCAGGGGCAGCAGCGCAAGGGGCGCGCTCGCGCCCAAAACGCCTCGTACGCAGTCCTGGGTTCCTCCGACACCGCCCTTGAGAAACGTCAGCAGAATGAGCACGTGCGACTCATGCAAGAGATGACTGTTGCAGTGATCGCGCCGTGCGAGCAGCGGCCGGATCGGCCGGATCCGCCGGATCTGCCGAGCCCCGAGCAGGCGCGTGCTAACATCGAGCCCAAGAGCATTCGCACGTACCACCCCGACGGCCGCCCATGCGCACTGCTTCCAATCGAGCGCTGCAAGAAACTGCTCGACGACGTGTATTGCATCACGAAATTTGCCGTGCAGCCTGGCGATTCTGTTTTCGAGCTGGACTTGACTCACGATGGCACGCACTTCACAGCCAAACACAAGAAGGCGAATAACTTCAACGTCGAGTCGACCGCCGACGGTCACACCTGCAAGCTCCACTTGCCGGGAGTGAGAATGTGCAGCGCTGATATTGGCAACATCCTCCCAATTACGCTGCCTTGGACGAAGGGATCTTCGGTGGTGAAAAAGCAAGACGCGATCGATCACGCGGCACTTGAAGGCGTGAACTACCTCTTAAAGATCGGAGTCCTCGATATGCACCTCCAGGTCAGCGCCGCCGCGGCCTCCTTGCTATCTCTCGCTGTTATCACGTGCATGTGATAACAGCGCACGTGACGCCATTGCTTGCGTTGTAGCTGCTCACTTGCTGTATGCGTGACCTCGGGCGCAGGTCGTCGGGCGCGCAGCGGCTCTGCAGCAGCTGCGCGAGAAGGCGGGTGTAGGCAAGCGGCGCAGCAGCACGCGTGCCAACAAGTACGCGCTCCATGTGAAGGAGGCGTGCGTGCGAGAGCTACCTGCTCTCTTCCGAACGTTGCCCTCTGCCGATGTGGCCGGCAACATGTCCGTGTGGTGCCATCCGCTGACCATCGGAGACGCCCCAACGGGCCTGGCGCTCCTATTCAGCAGCGCATGCCCTGTGCGTGAGCTGCCCGTTGGCCCAGACAAGCAGCGGCGTCACTGCGTGCTTGAGGACGGCTTTCGGATGACTTTGAGCGCGGCGCAGGCACAGCTTGTCGCGCGATGGCTGGTCGGATCCCTTGACCTCACGCAAGCGGGCAATGCGGGCGAGCCGCTGCACGCCTCATTCAATGCGCCACAGCAGCTACTTGTATGGCATCATATTGCCGGCACTTTTACTCCTAACCCTGCTGCTGAGGTGCCCGCGAAGCGCGAGATCGCCGTGCTCGACTCGTCCCCTTACATTAGTGACTGGCGGAACCATCGGCGCGCGTCGCCCGACGAGCCCCGCGATGCTGCCGTGGACAAGCTTGCGGAAATCATCACCTCAATTGTGCAAAAGCTGAAGGAAAAGCTGAGCGCCACCTCGGCTGACACATCCGCATCTGACGAGGCCATCATCGTGACCGTCGATCTCGACCGCACGCTGTGGAAAGGCGAGTGCCTTGACTGGCCAGTGGGCAGCTTCAAGCGGCATTCCGATACGGCTGTCTTTGATGAGCGGGGCCATCGCTTCCTCGAGCTCCACGCGGAAGTGCCTCTCGTGTTTGCGGCACTCAAGAAGGTGAGAAGCGCCTCTTGTCCCCCTCTCGAACCCCAAAGCGCCCTTTGTCGCCATCGCCCTCCTAAGAGCTCCGAACGCGCCCTGACGCACTGCGCTCTCGTCCTCGAACTCGTTGCGAGCAGGCCCGCGTGCGTGTCACAGTCGCCTCGGCCTCCATCGCCGCGGACTCCGCGGACGAGTTGCTCAAGTGCTTCGGCTTGCGCGAGTACGTCAAAGCCATGGAGATGGGCGACGACGCGAACAAGCGCGAGAGCAGGAAGGTGGTGCACCTGCAGGGCCTCTCCAAGGGGCTAGGAGTGCCTGTCGACCGATTCGTCCTCTTCGACGATGCCGAGGCCAACGTGAACAAGGTGCGTGAAGTGCTGGGTCCGTCGGATGCGGAGACCGGCTGCTCGGCCGTGTGCGTCGACCCGGCCGAGGGGCTGACGGCTGAGACGCTGTTGCGTGGTCTCGAGCACCGGTTAACTGAGCTTAGCCTGCGGGCAAGGTTTGCTGCGGAGAGGGCCCACGCGATGCAGCGGGGAAACGCTGGCAAGGAGCCTCTACGCAAGGTGAAGCAGAGCCATGCGGAGACGCTTGCTCAAGGGCAGGCCGCTCTCGATGACCACGTCCGTGTCGCCTCAAAGCTCGAGAAGCTTGCCGTTGAGCCGGGATGGTGGCTTGCGGCGCCCCTCAATCCTGCTTGCAGCGAACCGCATGCAGCCGTCGAACTCGACTGGGATTTGATGGAGCACGCGGAGCGGCTCTTTGCAACGTGCGAGTGGCCAACACTCGCCGACGCGGAGTGCGACCGCCTCGTGAGGGCGAATGCAACAGTCGTCGACGGCAAACTTGCGGCTGGAAGTATTGGTCTGTGCGCGCTTGCCACGTACGCGACAGAGCGTAACCGACACTACGAACTGCTGCTGCACGTGAGCGCAGAGGTCGAAGGCGATGTCATGACAATCTCGGGGGACAAGCGCAGCCGTCGAGCCCATGTCGGAGCGACGGCGGCAAACCGCTTCGTGCGAGCTGACGGCTCGTTCCGTACGCAGGAGACGGAGCGCGCGGTCGGCTACCGACCACGCCACGTGCAGCTTCTGCCCATGCGCTCGTCGCACTGCGACGCGCTGCGTGTGCTCAAGCGACTCCTCTGGCGTCTAGAGCACCTCGTACGCCTCACCGAGCCTGACGTGGTCGCACATTTCGGTGCACTCGCCATGGCGCCTGTGCTGCCCCTCGAGCGCCTCTCGGCGGCGCTCACCCATCCGGGCGCGAGTGCCGAGGCGGTGCGCGTGGGCAGCAGCAGCCTACCGCCGGCGCCGCTCGACCGTTACGTGCACGATGAGCGCGGCTGCTGCCAGTGGGAGGAGCTCGAATGGCTCGGCGACGCGATGCTGCGCTTCTTTGCGGTGGTGTGGGTGCTCGTCGATGAGGACCTCAAGAAGCAGTTCGAGAAGCCTCATGCACCCCCATGCTCCGTCCGAGGCCTCTCGCCTGCCAAGGAGGCCATCGAGAGCAATCAGCAGCTCCACCGGCGGGCGAAGGAGCTCGGGCTGCCGGTGCTCTCGCTGTGCGCGCCTTTCGTGAACAGCTCGACGTTGCCGCAGCTACGTAAGCAGTCATGTTCGATCAAGGACCAGGCGGATCCGATGGAGGCGCTTCTCGGCACGGCCGCCCTTGCCGCGATCGCTGAGGCGCCGAAGGAGCCCGAACTACCCGTCGCCATCGCCGCGGCCTTTGGCTTCTTTCATTCCGCCGTGCTCTCCACGCAGCAGAAGCAGAGCCTTTCGATGCAGCCACTCGACACGGCGGCGAAGTTGATGGCCAAGCTCGTGACGCAGTTTGAGGGCTGTTGGAAAGATGTCAAAAACGATGAGGGCGCCACCACTCTGAGCGCAGCCCTCGTCGCGCAGAGCGGGCCGATCCCATTCGAGTCCGTACTCGGCATGCTGCATGCGTGCAGCCTTTGCCGCAGCGGCACCGTCTTTGAGCGCGCCGAGTTCTTAGGTGATGCCTTCCTGCAGATCGCCGTCTCGCTCGAGCTCGCACTCCGCTTCCCCGGGCGCAAAAATGGCGAGGTGAGCGAGATGCGCTCGGCGCTTGTCAACAACCTTCACCTCGGGCGGCTGCTCATTCGCCGCTTTGGTGTGCCGTTGACCCATCGCTTCGTGGAGACGCGCGGTAGCGGTGTTTCGAGTAAGCAACTCAGGGCTATCCGCACGTTCATCGCAGCGACATCAAGCTCAAGCGAGACGGCGCTCGACATTGTCCAGGCGATCCACGCCGCATCCCAGGCGGAGGAAGACGGCGACAAGCAGGTGCTCGCCTCGAATGGCCTCGTCGAGGAGGACGGGCCGGAGGACGAGCCAAGCGGTGAGCCGCAGTACCACAGCAAGCGTGGCGAGGACTACCGCAAGCCGCTCGGGGATCAGTACGAGGCGATCGTCGGCCTCGTCCTCTGCGCTTACAAAGGCGATTGTGAGGCCACGTGGCGCTGCTTCGTCGACGACTTCTTCCCGCCCCCTAGCCCAAGCTCCAGCGCGCCGGAGCTGGCTGACATGGAAGCGACTGAGCAGGCAGTGGACGAGGATGACAACCGCAAGCTCGACGCGGCGCTACGTGGCTTGAGGAAGACCAGGTTCGTTTCTGCTTTTCGCCGGCTGCAACCAGAGGTGCCGCCGTTAGCTGCGGCGAGGCCGATGGCCGCAGAGTCACCGCCGGTGCAGCCGATGGAGGAGTCACCGCCTGTGCTGCCGATGGAGGGAGCAGCGACGACGAGTGATGATCTCGTCCTCGAACCGGACGGCGATCCCTCGCAAGCTCATGCACAGAGCGCGCCGAGAGTGGGCGCCTCTCCTCCAGCGGCTGTGCTCGGAGGCGAGGTATGTGACGAGCCGATGGCGCAAGCAGCTGCTCCGCTTGCGTCGACAGTAGATGTTGCGGCGGCCTTCTTGCCTTCTACTGCGGCGGCTCAACAATATTCCAATCCCATCGGCATGTTTAACGAGCGGCTTCAGAAGGAGCAAATCTCGCGAGACGCGTTCCTGCGAGTTGAATTCTCCAAGTGCGCGCCGTTTCGCGCCGACCTGTTCCACATCGAGAGCAAGCAGCTGCTCGGCTCTGCGGCAGGACACTCGAAGAAGAAGGATGCCGAGAAGGCGGCGTTCACGGACATACTCAACTGCTGGCACCAACGGGGTGTCCCTCAGCTTCTCGAGCAGGCGCGTCAAGGAGGGATACAGCCAGCGCTGCAAGCGGGCGTGGGGAATGCGCCGCCACCGGCATCGCAGCCGTTGGCGCAGCAGCCGCAGCATGCACGCAGCAAGCGGGCGCTCGAGGCCGACATCTGCGATCTACACGCCTTCGCCTCCGGTCGCGCCTCGGATCGTCGCGCGCGCGCGCGCACGCAGTCGCCCGCAGTGGGGATGGACGAGACTGCGCTCGACGCGCTGATCGACAAAGTGGAGTCGAGCGAAACGTTCAAACACAGAATTAAGAGGCTCGCCACTAAAGCTGGTCTGCCGCTGGACGAGTTGGAGGATGTCGCTGAGAAGGCGCAGGAGATCTCTCGGCCGCCGGAGAAGGAGCACTCGGCAGGGCGGCTTTTTCACGATTGGCTACTTTACGAGTATAGGCTTACTACGGAGCCAAGTGGACTTGTGCAAGACCCCTTTTGAGACGGGGGAGACCCAATCCTGCGAGCTGCTGCCCCCCACTCGAACTGTGCGACGGTTGCAAACACGAAGGGGCTGGGCTGTATCGCATTTACTATTTTGCATCGCCCACTTGGGCGATCTCCTGAAGATGCATTTTGTGCGATACGCCCGTGCTCTGAATCGGCCAGAAAGTACTGCAGTAAAGTCAAAATTTTCTCTTCACAGTCTAGAGTCTTCTCACACGGTAGCAGGCTAGCCTGTGAGGGTCGAACACCTCGCACACGTCACAGCCGCTTCATTCTCATGCTCGCGACATGCAACGTGTACCGCGCTCACAGACACGGTTCAGAGTCGCCATACCCCGGGTCAACCCCGGGTCTGAACCCGTGCAACCACCTCGCCTGGCAGGCGTGTGGACCGTGGCGGACACACAAACACAACACATACAATCACTTCGCTGAACTTATCCCGGCCAGCTCCCACTTCCCTGAGCTTTTCTCACGTCTGGATGACGGTCGACTCAGCCCTGCCACCATTCCCCTAGGGGCAGCCGCCCACCGCGACCTCGATGACTCCCACGATTCCCCCTCCTTCATCTACGACCTGGACGCCCTTGATGCTACTTGCCACCCACACGCTCAGAGAGCAGCCTCGGCAGTGGTAGCTTCACGCGCTTTCCTTGTCCTCTTGAATGATCCGATCACTACGGCCACGGGCAGAGCCCGCCTACTGGACGGCAGCTCGGCTAAGGGACCCTTTACTTGGCTCCGGCGCCTCCCCATCCCTTCCAGCGACCCTGGCGACACTCCTTTCTTTGCTTTCCAAGTCCCCCAGCACTTCCCTGTCGCCCTCGCCCTCGACCTTCTACTTTCTCCGCCCACGCAAGGGGAAGGCACCATCCTCCGCTGCACCGCCTGTGCCACCGTAGCCCAACCTTTAGGCCACCCTCTTGTTGGCCCAGGCGACCGGCACTTTGTGCCATGCCCCCACGGCATGCGACTCCATTCCACTTGCCATGACCCCGCTGTGCAAGCTCTCGTCCCCTTTCTCGATGCAATCCTGGGTGCCTCAAGAGTCACAGCCGAGCGCGGCGGCCAAGGAGGCCAAAGAGCTGTTGACCAGTGGATGCAGAATCATTCTATCTCTCACGTCCCTGACATCATCCTCCACGACTACGATAGGCCCAACTCCTTTGTCCTCATCGACATCAAAACTCTCGACGCGGCTGGCGCAGCCCACATCGCAGCCCACCACACTGACCGCGCGCGCATGTCTGCCCACCTTGCCATCGCTGCTCACTCGCGGCGCAACCAGTATGGCGACATCGGGCCCAATATGCGCCTCATCATCATCGCGATCAGCACGTGCGGCGCCATCAACTCTGAGGGCATCGATTTCATCTCCCACCTCGCCAGGCGCACCGATAATTCCATTCCGCCTGCCCTTCTCCACCAAGCTTCTTGGGCTGCACCCAGACTGGCTCCTATGATCAGAATGGCCCTCGGCTTCGCCGTCCGGCGAGGCCTCGCGGCAGCTGTCTATCACTGGTGGCGACGCTCCCCTGCCCTTCGCCAGCGACCCCCGACGCCGCCTCAGCCACCGCCGCCGTCTCTGCTGCAGCCGCCACCGCCGCCACCGCCTCGGCGCCCCCAGCCGCCGCCACCGCTGCCACCGCCTCGGCGCCCCCAGCTCGACGACGACCTCTCCCCGGCCGAGGAGGCGGCTCTGAGCCCCCTGCCACACCACGCGTACTCGCCTCCGCCCTCGCCCCCCCCAGGTCAGGACCTTTGGGTGCAACCCCCGCCCCCCATGTCATGCCATGCCATACCATATCATTCCATGTTTGGCAGAGATGGTCCCTCTCTTCACTCGCCAGCCAAGCGAAGTGATTGTATGTGTTGTGTTTGTGTGTCCGCCACGGTCCACACGCCTGCCAGGCGAGGTGGTTGCACGGGTTCAGACCCGGGGTTGACCCGGGGTATGGCGACTCTGAACCGTGTCTGTGAGCGCGGTACACGTTGCATGTCGCGAGCATGAGAATGAAGCGGCTGTGACGTGTGCGAGGTGTTCGACCTTCACGCTTGGTTTGAGTTTGGTCTGTGCGTGTTGGTGTGTTGTGATAGCAGGCTAGCCTGCGGCAAACAATGCGCATCACCGAGCACACTGCGACCTGCTTCGAGGCCACCGTCGACGGTGGGCGCATCCTGCTTGACTTTCGCGCCGACGCTTCGTCGCCGTCGCCGCAGTACATGCCGCTTGCGCGGCCAGCAGCGGCCGATGGCGTGGACACTTGGCGGGCGGTGGAGCGGCATTCGCACTGGCTGGTCGACGGCGAGATGCGCATCGAAGTGCCACCTGTCGAGGGCATCGACCTCGGTGGAGCCGACGCGCTGCTCATAAGCGATACAGGCTCATTCCTCACCCTTCCATTTCTGACCGAGTACTCAGGCTTCCAGGGCACAGTGCTGGCGACCGCAGCCGCGCTGAGCTTTGGGCGTCTCGCCATGCTCGAGCTGGTCGCGCTGTGCGAGGCGGTACGAGAGCTGCCCCTCGACGCTGCCTCTGCCGCCGACGGTGCTGCTGCAGCATGCGTGGACGCGCCCTCTGGCGCACCACCGCCGGCAATCGCCGTTGAGCTCTGGGACCTCGTCTCAAGGAGCAAGTTGCCGTACAGCCGTGCTGACGTGGAGCAAAGCCTCGCACGCGTGCACGGGCTGAGCTACGGCGAGCGCGCGCCCATCAGCCTCCGAGGCGCCGACGCCGGCGGCAGCACCCTGCACGCCACGCCGCTGCCCTCCGGCGCGGCGATCGGCGCATGCAACTGGGTGATCGAGGGTCCCAGTGAGAAGCTTCTCTATGTAAGCGCGAGTGATCCCGAGGGACAAGTGCTCGCTACGCTGCCGCTCACGACGACGGCGCCCGCGCTGCGCGATGCCGATGCCCTCTTGCTGTGCAATGTGCGCCCACTGCCGCGGCGGGCGCCGCTACAGGCGGGCGCAGACGGCGGCGGGCCGGCGGCGGGCCGGGCGGCGGCGGCGGGCAGCGTGGCGCCGGCGGCCGCGATCGCGCACGCATGCCGGCTGGTCTGCGAGGCTCGTGCGCAAGGTGGGCATGTGCTGCTCCCGTGCTCTCCATGGGGCGGTACGCTTGCGCTGCTCGAGCACCTGCTCCACAGCCTCCACTTGACTGGGCTGAGCCATGCGCCTGTCCACCTGATCTCGCCGGTGGCGAGCGCATGTCTCTCCCAGGCCGGCATGCAAGTTGAGTGGGTGGATGAGGAGAGGCGCACGCGCACACTCGCGCCACCCGCGCCCGGGCGGCCGCAGCTGACTGATCCCTTCCCCTTTGACGAACATATCTTACAGGGGCGGCTGGTGGTGGCATCGAGCCTCGCAGACCTCGAGGCACCCCTGCCCGCGGCTGGCGCCATCGTGCTGGCCACGCACCCATCCCTACGGTTAGGCGACGCACCCAACTTACTGCACTGCTGGCGCGACGACCCGCGCTCGCTGCTGCTGCTCACCACGCTGCAGGGCGGCGCCGACGCCGAGGCGGCTATGGCGTTACTTCTTGCCCCGTTCGAGCCCGTGCGCTGTCGAGTTCAGCGGTGCATCTTGGATGCGAGGCTCGAGCCGAGCGTCGCGGCAGCCGTGGTGGAGCAGCTCGCACCGCGCCGGCTCGTCGTGCCTTCGACCTCACCCATGAACTCTGACGATGGCCACCGTGCAATGAGCGGCTCCGCCGCGATGGGCGATGCGGTGAACAGTGCGGATGCCGCCGACGACGACGCAACTCATGCGGCGACAGAACGACTACTAGAGGCTGCCGACGCCACATGTGACGGCCTCCTCGGTCGGCGTTGCCCGGCTAGTCGGCTCGTGCGCGGCAAGTCGTGCCGAATGGTGAGCAGGCGCACGCACCAGCTTGCCTTCATGCCCCACTCGGCCGCCGTCGGCGTGCAACTCAGGACGGTCACGCCAACTATCAAGGCGGCGCGCTTGAGCGGCGTGCTGCGCACGGAGCGCTCTGGGCACCTCGCCCTGCTACCTGACGCACATGCCTCGGCAGTAACGAACACCTGTGATGGCTCTGGCAGCAGTCGCCGTGATGGCAACGTCGGAGACAGCAGCGCTGGGGCAGCTGAATCTAGCATACTCCTTGGCACACCTAAGGGAGAGAGGCTCGTGGCGGCGCTGATCAGGCGTGGCGTCGAGGCCACCGTGCGCCAATCGGCCGACGAGGCGGACTGCACATTGGTCGAGCTCGTCGGCGGCAGCGAGGGAGCTGGAAGAGGAGCACGCATCGAGCTGCGGTCGGGCGGCAGCGAGAGCATGCTTGTGGCCACCAGCCTCGAGGCATTAGCGCTGCTTCGCGAGGTCATGATGGAATCGCTTGTGGAGCTTTGACACCTCACGCACACAGATGTTGCCAACGCGCTGTCGATTTGTGGAACGTATCGTGAACGCGAAACGAAACGGTTCTTCCCGCATTTCAGTCGAGTCGCCAGACGCCACCCCCCCGGTTGCGCGTGTAGAATAACCGGGAAGTGTAGAAGCCTGCCTCACCGTGTCTTACTTTAATAGTTTTAGTATAATAAAATACGCCGCGCGTGACTAAGCACCTATAACGACTCGGAAAGATGAGTCCATGGATGAGTCTCGACACCTACAATCGATCTCCCTAGCGCCCGACGTGCGCGATCACATGCCCGATCCGGACCAGTCGCCACCACTTAAACACGAGCCTACGCGGACTACCGGGTGGTGTCCGAGACGGTCGAGCAGGAGGCCGGCCGCGTAGAACCTGCTGTGAGCGACGCACTGCGAGTGCGCACTGCAGTACCGGCTACCGCTCGTCTGACGGGCACCGGGGCGGGGTTTGCTACACTCCCGGATGGACTACCAATCGACGAGCAGCTGGGTGAGCGCAGGAGAGGAAGATCGCGCGAGCTCATGTGGTGCAGTGGGGGTTCGATTTCAGTCCCCTTGTCCTTGATGATATCTGGACGAGCTTCCTGCACTCGACGTGGTGGAGCTTCAGAGCGTGTGCGTTCCTTGGCAATCGCTTGTTGCACGGCCGTGGCAGCATCTAGAGTCTTCGACCGTCCTTTGGCGACGACCACATCGCCCGAGCGCAGCCAGCGCCGTGCCTCAGCACTAGCCTCACGGAGCTGCGCAGTAGCAACCTCTGTCGACCGTTCGTCAGTATCCGCTGCGAGCAGAAGGGCCTTGTGAGCGTTGCGATAATCTGCAACCACGCGCAGCGCCATATCGATGGCCTCACGCATGTCCTGCCCCGTGTGCTCGCACACCGTAATGGCCTCACGTAGTGCGCCCTGAATCGATGAATCCGCCCGGCCGGCAAATGACAGTTTCTCTTCAAAGCCCACACGTCGCACCTTAGTCTCCGTGACGGTCCTCTCGAACCCTTCCACGATCTTATCAAATTTTGCGAGGTCACTCTCGCTCGATGCAATGAGCTTGCCTAGCGCTTCGCTTTGCCGAGCCCGCTGGGGCATTGGGTTGTTCGGGCCTATTGGACGCTGTGCTACAATTGCCGCGGCTGCGGCCCCACGAAGCGAGACTTTGGGCCGTGGAACCCCACGGAGTGAGCTGCCAATGCTGCTGCTACTCGCTGCCGCCTCTGCCGCCGCCGCTTCGGCCGCTGCCGCCTCGGCTGCCGCCGCCTCGGCCGCTGCTGCTGCCTCTTCCGCCGCCGCCTCGGCCGCCGCTGCTGCCTCTTCCGCCGCCGCCTCGGCCGTCGCCGCTTCCGCCACCACCGCCTCGGCCGCCGCCGATTCCGCCGCCGCTTCCGCCGCCGCTGCTTTCGCCGCAGCAGCCTCGGCCGCCGCCGCCTCAGTCGCCGCCGCTTCCGCCGCCGCCGCTTCCGCCTGAGCCGCCTCCGCCTTCGCCGCTGCAGCATCTTCCATAGGCATCGGCTCGATTGCAGATGCCGATTCCTCTACGATGGGCTGCGCGACGAACAGCGCTGTCGGATCAGGCAGCGCGGGAAACGCAGTTTGCGCTGTGTCAGTTTCGAGCGCAGCGCGAGCACTTGCTAGCGCGGCAGCCTTCGCCGCTGCCTCCTCCTTCGCCGCCTCGAGTGCCACAGCAGCCTTTACCACCGCTTCCGCCCTTGCCGCCTCGAGTGCCACGGCAGCCTTGGCCGCTGCGTCCTTCTTGGCCGCCTCGAGTTCGGCTGCAGCGGCGGCCATGGCCTCTGCTATGCTCGTCATGTTTTCAGTCGTCTTGTTCTTCGCACTGACGGCGACAGCCGCAGCTAGGGGGGATACCGGGAATGTGCCCGCTTGCCGCACAGCTGCTTTGGCCCATTTGCAGCGCGTCAGGAGCAGTTTACGGAGATTTTCCTGGAGCACAGATCCATGGCTCAATGCATCAGGCAGCGAAGTCTTGAATATGCGTGCAAACGCGATCATGATTGCCACCAGCTGCGAACTGCTCGCACCACCAAAGATGCGCACAAATGGCTCAGCAGTCGTGCCTTCATCGATGAGGCTGATCTCTGCCGCTTGCTGTACGGCAAGATTAAGGTCGGGGAAAGCAGCAATTGCAGATGGCGGCGGGCTCAAGAAAGCGAGGAGCAAGTCCTTTACGTCACCTCTCGTCTGCTCTCTCACCAGCGACTCCAACGTCTGTCCATTCATCATCGCGTACTCGTAGCGTAACGCTTGTGCCGCCTCCAAGTCGGCTGAGCCGATCACATCGATGAACGCGTCCTCACGAAAACGCCGCAACGGCCGAAGCGCTAGTGCCGTCTCCAAGTCGGCTGCGCCGATCACATCGATGAACACGTCCTCACGGATGCACCCAAAGAAGCACCTTTCTCGAGCCGCGCGCAGCTGCCGAGCCTGCCGGACGGAATCTGCTTTCGTCGCACTCCCGCTGCAGCCGTCGGCAGCGCTTGCAGCGCCGTCTGGCTCCGGGATCGATTTGAGAGCACGCGACAAACGTCGTGATAGCATGGTTCGCGTCGGCGAGGCAGGGCACGTGCGCTGAATGTGAAGCAGCAGCGTACGTCTTTCGAAATTCATCTGAGATTCACCTAGAGCGGTGCGTTGTACCTCGAACGCCCTTGCAACATTGGCAAGTATTCTCTCAGGCATGCGGAAAAGCGCAACAAGCAAGCCATCACTCGACATGCGGTGCAGTCTGGTCGCAGACTCCGCAGCTTCGAGATGGTTCGACACCTCTGTGTCTGTGGCGCACGAGGCCGAGGCTGTCTTGACCAACAGTTCGCCCATTAGTGAAATGGAGAGTTCGTCGAAGCGCTCGTAAACAGAGCCCGTGAAGCCGTGTGCCGTCCAAGCATCAGGCAGCGCTGCAAGTGCAACATCTGGACTGCAGCCGATTAGTATTGCACCGTCTTCCGCATACTGTGCGTTGTGCAGCTGCTCAGCAAGCGTGCGAGCTTCGGCCGCTGGGTCAAACGAGGACGTGCGCATGGCCACGATGATGCAACTGAGCGAGAGGTTCGTTCATCGAAACCAGATGCAGATCTCGATAGTCGTCTCGGAACACGAAAAAAACCACCCGCAGACACGCATCGCGGCAAAAGAAAACTTTGACTTTTGTCTCACCGGACCGTACCTAACGAGGCGGGCGACCATCGGGCGGCTAGTCGAGGCGGCGGCTAGCGAACACGACGCTCCCCCTTGGCCCTTGCGCATCGCGATACACGAAGCATCGCGCGGCGCTTGGCCTTGGGCTTGCCGGATGCCGCTTGGGCGCTACCGCTTCCGGTTCAAAAACACCGGGGGTGCCGGACACACGACATCAAGATGGCACAGCTGACACAATTGACAATAGTTATTTTGGGTTCGGTTCGTTGCGGTCGTGCGATTTGCGAGTTGCGAGTTGCGTCTTGACGGTACGTTTGTACTTAGGGTTAGGCGGAAATACCGCGAACAAGAGACCACACACACCCACAAACACACACCGTCCATATATCGCTCGTGCCGCCGCTGCACGCGCCAAGCACGCACCACGCTCGCGCACATGAGCAGCGTACGGTTGGCTATTTCTGGAGTCCCGGCCCGGTGGAGGAGCAAAACGTACGCTCGGCTCAATGCGAGGAGCGCGTCGCTCTCACATCCTGCCAACTGGCTTGAAATTGGGCGCCCCGTCATTCTGCATCTGCTGCTGGAAGTGCACATTGGACTTGAAGTCCGAGTAGAGCGTGAAGAGCACGTGCAGCGACTCGGTGAGCGAGCCGTACACTGGGATATCGAGCATGGCGCAGGTCGTACGCACATAGCTCGCGAGGTCGAGCGATATGTCCTCACCGGGCAGCGGGTTATGCTCGAGAAGCTCCTCAATGGGGGCCGGCCATATCTGCATCAGGCTCTCGATATCGGGCATCGGCTTCGAATAGCGAACCGACGGCGCGGGCTTGTGCCGATGCAGGTCCGAGATGGAGTTGATCCAGCCGGTGATGGCCTTCGGGTCCTTCTCGGCGTGTTCCACCGAGCGCACGAGCATCGGCTGTGCGCCCGACGACCTGAGGGAGGTGAGAGGGCGGGGGGGGGGGGGCCCCCGGCAGCGCGCGGGGGGGGGGGGGGGGGGGGGGGGGGGGGGGGGGGGGGGGGGGGGGGGGGGGGGGGGGGGGGGGGCGCCCGTCAGCAGCTGAGGAGCTGTGCTCAGCCGGAGGGAGAGGGCTCGGGCTACGGGGCGCGGGGGAGCAGGCGGGTCGACTGTGGGAAGGCCGTGGGAAGGGCCGTGGGAAGGGCTGTGGGAAGGGCTGTGGGAAGGGCGCGAGCGCACTTTGTGACGGCGCGGAGCTGCAGCGTGAGCACAGTCGGGTCGGATTGCACCGAGGCGGGCTCGTCGAGCGTGACCAACCCGAGGTTGTCCGTCTTCCCGTCAGGGCGCGGGATCTTGATGAAGGGGTCGATGTCGCCCACGGCCGGGATGTAGTCGGGGATGAAGGGGCGCATCCGCGTCTCGAGCTCGATGTTGTGCGCTTTGTAGCGCGTGATGTGCTGGAAGAGCTCCTTGATCTCGGCGCTCACGGGCAGGTTGGCGTACTTAGCCGGGTCGTACAGCCCCTCGGGCACAGGCGCGCCGCCCCGATCCTCGCCGCCGCCGTCCTCATCATCGTCGTCGCCGCCGCGGTCCGCGGGCGCGGGCACGGGCATCGCCCCGAGCGTCGGGGCGTCCGGGCGCCGCTGCCGCTCGGACGGTGGCGCCTCCTGGGACGGTGGCGCCTGGGACGGTGGCGCCTGCTGCGCTCGCGCCGGCGGCGCCTGCTTCGCAGGAGGTGGCGGCGCTCCGCGTGCCCCCATGCCCACGGACGAGTTCATCTGCTGGCGCATCGAGGTGGCCGGGTCGACGCCACGGCCGCCGTCGGGCGACCCACCGTCGTCATCATCGCGGTCATCGACGGAGCCCTCGCTCGAGAGCTCCATCTCCTCGTCGTACGGCTGGTTGGTGATCGTGTCCGACCGCGGTCGGTTTGACATGTTGCCCCGCCCCGCGCCCCCGGCGCCGTGATTCTGCATACGCTGTGCGCCCACGGGCGAGGGCTGCAAAGATTCGCCGTCCGACTCGCTCAGATCCATAGCCTCGTCGTACGTCTGGTTCTTGAGCACCTGCGTGGAGCCCTTGCCACCCGGCGATGGCTCTCCGCCGCCCGCGACCGAATCCTCAAACTCGTCAAAGTCATCATCGGCGCCGCCCCCGTGGCCCCGTCCCATCGGACTGTTCCCGTCATCGTCCGGGTTGGAGAACTCGTCATCGTCCCGATCATCGTCGTCACGCTCTGCACGCGACATTGCCGCCAGGTGCGGCGCGCAGTAGCAATGAGACTGTGCCGTTGGAGGACAAGTTGCAAAAGTCAAGACAAGTTCACAGCCAATTCACAGCCAATTCACACTACTTTCAAACTCCTAGAATGTCGGACGGCACTACCTTTACCAAATATATATACGGATCGTGATCGGATCGGATCATATGGTCCGACCGATAACGTGATTCCAAGCGCTTTTGCTTACATTGAACATTCTCATTCACCCCACAAACGCCACACGTCCGGTCGCAGCGCAACTGTCTCTGCATCATCACAGATTGATGGTATCGCATCATCTCACGAATTCGTCAACCCCGCACCAGGCGTCACCTCCCGCGGTGTGGAGACCTCCCGGCTCCCGCGACCCGATGCTGGAGACTGAGCAGCTCGCAGCAGCTGCTGATACAGCTGCTGCGCCAACCGCACAACTACAGCGTCGCCCGCGACTGTGGCGCACGGCCGTCCGCATGCATCCATTGAGCATCCTCGATGCATCAATTGTGACCCCCCCCCCTTTTGTGGGTCGAGTCGCTCTCGCACCACGCATGCTGATATGCTCTCAGAGGCCGCTCTCATCGGCGGACTGTGTGGCAGCTATTGCTCGGCGTCGCCTTTGTCGGCCGACTTGGGGACGCCGAGCTCGACGTCGAGCGTGCGGTCATCCATCATTTTCTCGAACTCGGCGAGGAGCTCAGCGATGGTCTTCGAGCCCTGAACCACGTTGTCGCGCGTGCGGATGTTGACGGTGCCCTTCTCCATCTCCTCCTTACCTACGACGAGGATGTAGTTGTACTGGGCGACCTGCGCCTCGCGCACCATCTTGGGGAGCGTGCGATGCGAGAGGTCGACGTCGACGAAGAAGCCCGCAAGGCGCACCTGTTTCTGCACCTCCTGCGCGTAGGGCTCGAAGACAGGGCTTACGGGCAGGATCATCGCTTGGCGCGGCGATAGAAAGAATGGCCACTTGCCCGCGTAGTGCTCGATTAGGATCGCAATCATGCGCTCGACCGAGCCGAGCACGGCGCGGTGCACCATCACGGGCCGCTCCTCGACCGTCGCGTCGCTGCCCTCCTCGGGCTTGGCTTGGTACTTGAGGTCGAAGCGCGTCGGCTGCACGAAGTCGAGTTGCACTGTCGCGCACTGGTGGGCACGCTTGATCGCGTCGAAGACCTGCACGTCGATCTTGGGGCCATAGAAGGCGCCGTCGCCCGGGTTGAGCGTCCACGGCTGCCCCGTCTTCGCCGAGTACTCGTTGAGTGCCTCCTCCATCATGGACTCGGCCTTGACCCAAGTGGCAGGGTCGCCGAGCGCGCTCTCGGGTTTGGTTGAGAGCTTGAGAGCGAACGTCATGCCAAAGGCCTTGTACACAGTCGAAATCATATCAAGGACGTTGGCCACCTCCTGCTTGATCTGATCGACGGTGCAGAAGATGTGCGCGTCGTCCTGCTGGAAGCGGCGCACACGCGTGAGCCCCGTGAGCGCGCCCGAGAGCTCATTGCGGTGGAGCACGCCAAAGTCCGCAAGGCGCATCGGCAGCTCGCGGTACGAGCGCTTGCGGTGCTTGAACATGATACAGTGGCCAGGGCAGTTCATCGGCTTGAGCCCAAATTCCTGCCCCTCGATGTCGAGCAGGAACATGTTCTCCTTGTACTTGGCTGCGTGCCCTGAGGTTTCCCACAGCTTGAGATTGTACATGTTCGGGGTGACCACCTCTGTGTAGTTGCGCGCGAAGTACTCCTTCCGGATCAGCTCGATGAGCCGGTTGTAGATGCGGCAGCCGTGCGGCAGGAAGAAGCACGAGCCGGGCGAGAGGTCGTCGAAGAACAGCAGCTCCTGCTCCACGCCGATCTTGCGGTGGTCGCGCTCCGCCGCCGCCTTTTGCAACTCCTCCCACTCCTTGAGCTGCTTCTTGTCCCCGAACGCGACGCCGTACACACGCTGCAGATCGTCGTTGCCCACCTTGCCGAGCCAGAGCGCCGATGAGGCCTTGATGCACTTGAACGCCTTGACGCGATCCGTGTTCGGCAGGTGCGGCCCCCTGCACAGGTCGATGAACGGTCCGCACCGGTAGACGGTCGTCGACGAGCCCTCAGGCAACTTGGACGCGATCATGGCCTTCTTGAACGGGTTGGAATCGAAGATCTTGAGGCACTCGTCCTTGGTGACGACTACCCGCTCAAAGGGCTGCTTCGCGCTCACGATGGCCTGTGCCTTCTTCTCGAGCGCAGCGCTCATCTGCTCCGTCACCGCAATGCCTCCCAAGTACGAGTCGTAGAAGAACCCGTTGGCCGTCGGAGGGCCGTGGGTGAGCTTCGCGCCGTACAGCCCCTCTAGCGCCTCGCCGAGAATGTGCGCCGACGAGTGCCAGAAGGTCTGCTTACCCTCGTCGCTGTCGAACTTGTGCAGCTTCAGATCGCAGTCGCCCTCGAGAGGCCGCCCGAGGTCCCACAACTCAAACGCCTCGCTGAAGCTAGCGGCGTCCTCACCGTCTGGACCAGCCGCGATCTCGATGATGCCCTGGTCGGCGCCCTTGATGCGGCGCGTGTAGCGCACGCTCGCGACGCAGCACGCCTGGGCGAGGCCCTTGGAGATTCCTGTCGCCACGTCGAGCGGTGACGTCTCCCAAGCAGTGGCGTCGACCTGTTTGCCATCTGGCAGCGTGACGACGATCGGTTCCTTGGGAAGAGCTTTGCTGGACGCAGCGTTGCGCGCGATGACAGCATTGAGCACCTGGTCGCGATCTTTGAGCCACTCCGGGTTCTCCACCGGCTGGAAGTCACCGCCTATGCGCTCTGCGCCCTCCTTCACCTTGCTGCCAGACGAAGCGATCGTGCGCTTGGCGCCCTTGCGCTCGGCGCTGGCGCCGGCTGCCGCGGCCGCGGACGCCTCGGACAGAGGATTCAGCGCTGCGAGCTTTGCCAGTGCCGCCGGATTGGCAAGGACCGCTGGCGAAAGCATCGGAACACGCGGTGTTCTTGTGCCAGTGGAGTTCTTGTGCCACGCGGCAGACGTACGCGGAATTTCGTCAACAAATGAGAAGTTACACAGACATTTTGTGCTCGAGTTGCACGCGGCCTGCTTGTCGCAATCAACCTCGAGGAAACACCCTCCATCATGTCATATGGATCGGTATCGCGGAGACGCAGTGGAGGGGGGCGCAAGGATGGCGCCCCAACCTGCCGTCGCCCGATCAGGCACGCGCCGACGGCGCAAATTGTCTGCATCGCACCGGTCGTTCCGGCAGTACGCGCGCATCTGCGAGCGGTCGCAGCCCGCCGCTGCGCGATTATTCGGACACCTTTGCCCGAAGATCTTCGAGGGCGCGCTCAAGGCGCTTCTTCGCGATGATGCCGAGCGCGGCCTTGCGCAGCCTCTGGTTGGCCATATACTTCTTGAGCGCCTTCTGCGAGCCAGCCAGCGACGTAGCCGGGGCCTCGGACGCGACCCATGGCTCTTCGAGCATCTGACGAGCCGTCATCCGCTGGTCGGCCTTAATCGTCAGGCAAGCCTTGACGAGGCTCTTGGCCTGTGGGGAAATGGTGTCCCACCAAGGCGAGGGGAAGTCGTAGCGCGCCTTGAGGATCGAGTCGAAGAGCGCGGGCAGCTCCTCCTCGTAAAAGGGCGGAAACCCGCACAGCAAGATGTACAGAATCACCCCGACCGACCACATGTCGACTGCCGTGTTGTCATACCCTTTGTTCGCAAGGATCTCAGGCGCAACGTAGCCGGGCGTGCCGCATGCGGTCTTCATCATCTCCCCCTTTTTAGCCACCTTGCGCGCCAGCCCAAAGTCGGCCACCTTGAGGGTCTCATCGGGTGACGGAGCGGCGTATAGCAGGTTCTCGGGCTTCAGGTCGCGGTGCACGATCTTCTTGTCGTGCAGGTAGGCGAGAGCGGCGCAGAGCTGGGCGATGACGCCGGCAGCGTCCTTCTCGGAGTAGTTACCCTTGTCGACAATACGATCAAAGAGCTCACCGCCCGACACGAGCTCCATCACCAGGGTCACGGTCTTCGCCTCGTGGAAGACCTCGTAGAGCTGGATGATGTTGGGATGCGTCACGCTGTGCATGATCTCAATCTCCCGCTCGATGTCGTTCATTTCCTCCACCTTGGCCTTGTCAATGACCTTGAGCGCATACATTCCACCCTCCTTCATATCTCTGCTCTTGACCACAGCGGCGTAGTCGAAGGCGGTGTTCCCCTTGTCATCCGTTTTTGCAACCCTCGCGTAATCTTCAGCCGTGGCAAACTTGCGCGGTTGGCCCAGGGTGCCCTTGAAAACTTCGGCAAAATTTCCCGTGCCCAGCAGGTCCTTCTTTTTGTCAAAGGAGTAGATTCTCGCAACCGAATCGTTAGATGCGGGCTTCTTCTTGCCCATGCCAAACCTGCCAAGTCGACATGATGCCGTCGCCGTCAGTTCTCACGCGTGAGGCGGTCGGGGCCTGGTGAGCAACGGCAGAGCAACGGAGCGAAATGCAGGGAGGTGTCCAGGTGCATGTTGCTGGGGGGGGATTGGAATGGCGTGGCTTACATGGCGGCTCCTCGGGTTCCTACTACGCCGTCGGCTCCCTGGTTTTTTTCGCTCTGGCTGTGACCGTCGAGAACTGCCGCGAAGTTGAAAGTTCCAACAATTCTCCCCAAATCTTAGATGAAGGGTCGGATTGCGCACATCACCTGAAGTGTTTCCATCGGTGTTTGTCGGATACATGTACATCTACTGTTCCCGTGAACACGGTTCTAGGCGCCCTCTCTCTTCTTCTACTGGCTCTTTCGTGCGTCTACTGGCTCTTTCGTGCGCCTCTGGACGAGGCGCGATGGACGAGGCCGACCTCGACTCGACGCTACGGTTCGCGGCGTATCAACCCGACACGCCCATGCACGCATCCGGCAAGCCCACCGACAATTTTCAGTACGAAGATTGGCTCTCACGGCTCGGAGCAGGAGGAAGTGACCAAGGTCTGCCACCGGACCCACCGCCCAAGGCTGTGCCGGTGCCAGCCCCGGCACAAGCACCGGCGGCGCCTGTGCCAGAAGTGCCACCTCCAGCACGAGCTCCGCGAGCATGCTGCTGGACAAGTACCGCAACGGCTCCCGCTGCCAATGCACCCGCCGCCGTGCCAAATCCTGGCGCCTCAATCGGCGCACTCAGCTCTTCTGAGCTCTGCTACGAGCTGCGGGCTGTGCGCGAGGAGCTCCACTCTGAACGGGAGGCGCGCCGTGTCACGGCCATGGAACTGGTCTCGCTACGCCGGCAGCTCGACTACGCCTCTGAGGAGCTCAGCAGGGTGAACAGCGCTCACGCACAGCTCGAGGCGGCAATGAGCGAGGCACGCGCGGCAGAGCAGCGGCAGCGCGCGGAGCTGCGCGAGGGGGCTGCGCGTGGTTCACGCGATGGCGCCGTCATCCGCGCTCTCCAGCAGCGTGAGGCTTCCTTGCTCTCACAGCTCACGGGTGCGTTACGCGAGCGCGACGACGCGAGCGCTGCGGCGCAAGCGCATCGTGCCGACGCAGAGGCTGTGCGGGCGGCCTACGCGGAGGCGCAGCGTGTGCAGGCGGAGGAACGGCACGCGATGCAGCGGCTGCTCCGGGAGAACGCCTCGCTGCGTCTGCGTCTGGACGACGCCGAGAAGGCAGCGCGCACGACGTCACTCAAGGCAGTGCCGAACCCAGGCCCTGCGCCCGTGCCGATGCCGCTGGACGCGAGGGCGGCAGATGCAGCGGCTGCCCCCCATCGAGCTGCCGCACCGCGCCATGTGGGTGAAAGCGCTCCGGATGTCGAGCCGATGCGCCCTGAAGAGGGCCGTGGCAGATCCAGAGCTGCAGTGCCGTCCTCGCCGCCACCGCCGCTCCCACCTCCGCCACCACCGCCGCTCCCACCGCCACCGCCGCCGCAACCACCGCCACCGCCGCTGCCTCCTCACGAGCCGCCTGGGGCTCAGCATGCACGCGAGATGCCGCCGCCGCCGCTGCCCCCTCGGGCTCTAAACTTTGGCGAGCACTCCTCGCCGGCGGCGGTGCCCGACGTGCCGCCCCCCGCTGCCGTCGCTCTGGCCACCAACGCTGCCGTGTCGCCCGCGTCGCCCATGAAGGTGCTCGAGAGGACGCGGCCGCAGCCTGTCGCCTGGGTCGCCGGGGATGCCGCGATCGCGCTCTCTCGAGCGCCAAAGCTTGAACCCTTCACGGCGGGCCGGACGGCGCCGGAACGACGCGGTGGGCGGCGTGGTGCGCCCTCCGTGGTAGCCCCCGCGTTCAATTTGCTCTCCGGCCAAGCTATTGCGCCCAGCACCGCATCTGGCCCACTCGCGGCGCCCGCGCTCGTTTGGGAGCGAGGCGTCGCATGCCGACCATCGGACGGCCTGCAGGACGTCGCGGCGCCCTCCGTGCCCGCTTGCGTGCGAGCCAGTCACCGCCGTGGCGGAGGCCTAGCAACGCTGGCACCACAGCCAAGCCAGCTGGCGCCGCCGTCAGACGCAATGGCACCGCCGCAAGCAGGAGCGCCGCTAGCCTCCGCCGACCCCTTTCTGTTTGCCGTGCTCGAGGCGGCCAAGGATGTGGTGCCCTTCGCCGTCGACGACGAACTCGCCCAGCGTAGCCACGAGGCGATCGCGCCGCTCGAGCGCGAGCTGATGCACCTGTCCGTGATGAAGGATCGCCTCGAGGCCGAGCAGACGCGCATGCCGCTCTCCGCGGGCCGCACGGCCACCGAGCGCCAGCACAAGCAGCTGGTTGAGGAGAGGCTCACCGAACTGAACCGTCGCATGGTCGACATCCGCGCGAGGCTGAAGAAGCTGTGCGTGGCGCGGCGATGAGCCAGAAAAACAGAACGTGATTATGGAGCCTCCGTGCCAACTCAAGCTGGTAGAACGTCATCGACATGTGTGTGAGCGTGTGTAATGTAGACTTGTAACGCCGGGGGGGATGGCGTCGGGATCTCCGTCGCCGTATACGCCCGAGACCGGTCCCGTTGCGACTCCTCGTACCGTTGAGAGACTGTGTCGTGCTGTGAAATAAGTACCTTGTTTTGGATTCCTGACTTGCCCGTGAATGGCCACACTCGCGCCCTGTGCATGGCCCTGTCGTGTGCAGCCTGCAGTGTCTACTGAACTATTACTCGAAACTATTACTGAACTACTACTACTACTACTACCGCGTCTTCCCGTCGGTTGAAGTCACCTGTGTGGTCGAGTTATAACCACAAGTAGTCGCGCCCTGTGTGTCTTCCCGTGTTGATCACTGTGTGGTGAACCGGTGTCTTGGGTGTCGAGTTAACCAAGGACTGTGAATGAAGGACCGATCACACCTTTGCGGAAACATGGACAGGGTGCTTGTACTCGCGGCACTGACGGTGCCTCCCTCAGCTGCATCAGTTATCTGCAGATTACTGCTGCTTAAGTTAGACAGAAATGGAGCGAGCATTGATGCGGAATCGCTGCCGCAGTGGCACGAGCTAGGCTGTGCGGAGCTCATGCTTCAAGGGACCTCAGAAGTGCAGACGCTTGTCAATGCCAGCCGCAGCACAACACCGCGGCGGATATCCTCCGAACAGGAAGATTGCCGGAGGATACTGAGGCAGATGGACACGATCTGGTCCAGCAAAGGTCAGCAGGCGCTCGATGACGCTTTCATGGGCCTAAACTGCAGCGCCAGGATGCTCCGAGCAGCAGCAAGAGATCCCGGGTGCTTGTGTGAAATAATGGCGCCTTCCTCCTCTAGAGACTGTAAGTCATGAACGGTAGTAGTATCAACGATTACTTTGTTAGACAACCGCGATGTGTCGAGAATTCACCCCGTCTGAAGTCAAAACTAGACGACGGGCTCACTGCAGCCGCCCCCGGCCCCTGGCGCATGAGGCCGGTGTCCCGCGCGGCTGGCCCGACAGCGTCTGGCGCACTGCGGCGTCACGAGTTGCGCTGGCGGGAATGGGATCTCATGAAGCTCGCATCGAGCATGCGCCGGTAGCGCCCCGCGTCTCTAGGAGGCAGCGCTCACCGGCCCCTCGGTTTGAATCGAGGGTCCCTGGACCGATTTGCAGCTCGAGGCAGGCGTGCGCCACTCAAAGGGCGGGAGCGCCTCACCCCTTTTGCGCGCAAGCCGGCGTCTGAGGGTGTGCATGATAGACTCCATCGCATCGTAATTCGAGAGGTACCCCTGCGCCCCCAGCGAGGCCGTCGCGTTCGCCTTGCCCTTTTCATCCTTCTGAATGCCGGGCGCCTCATTGTCCGAGTTGAGCCAGAGTGTCCGTGGCCACGCGCATGCGAGGTTGCGGCGCAGCTCGCGCCACCTTTCGTCGGGATAGTCGGCGAGCAACTTCGGCAGGTTCGGGATATCCGTTTGCTTGAGGCGAAGCGAAAACTTGGTCCAGGGCAAAATCTCTTCAAACGCCTGGTCAACGGTGGTGTTGCTGTCAGGATCGTCTTGGATGATGAGAGGTACACAGCCCTGCGCCATCGACTCGTACGAGCGCGTCGAGAAGCCCATGCCGCTCGGCGCGAGGCAGAACTTGGACTGCTGCAGCACGCGCAGGTACTCTCTGGGGTCGAGAGCCTTACGCGGGCCTTTGTAGGAGTCGCCGCGCAGGTCGCGTAGGAAGAAGCGCTCCGTCTGGTTGTAGCGCCGAAATATCTTCTGGCGTACGCCCATCGAGTAGCCTGGCGTGTGGAAGCGCACCGAGCCCACGAAGGAGAGCAGGTACGCATAGCCGGAGGAGGAGGCGCCCATGTACGCGGTGAGCTTGTCCTCTCTTCCCATGAAAGGCGACTCACCGATAAGCTTATCGACCTTGAGCATGGGCGGCACCACGACGTCGGTGCCACGCCGGTGGATGTGCGGGCGGACCCATCCCCACTGCGTGATCAAATTGACATTCTCGAGCTGCGGCACCGAGCCGCGGATGAAGGTGGCGCCTTTATCGTTGGTCATCACGAGCAGGTGGTTGGCGCCCCTGCTCTGGTTGAACCACGGGTGCGTCATGCGCACATAGTCCATCGCCTCGCGCAGGAACAGATGGCCGCGCCCCGCGAGCCAGTACAGCCCGAACTCGTAGTCGTAGAAGCCGAGGGATGGATACGCAGGCACAAAAAAGTAGTCGGCCTCGGCTGGGTCGAGAGTGCGGTAAGGCGAGCGCAGCAGCCAGCGGTGCAGCTTCGCATCCAGCGAGTAGAGGTAGGACTGGTCCCAACGGCCGGTGCGCCGAAAGTGCGCCGCGAGCCACACGTTGAAGCGCGGCGGCAGGTGATACACAAAGATCTTGAGCTGTTTGCTGGCCGGCGAAGGCAGCGTAGGCGCGGGTGTGGCGAGCATCGTCGAAGGCCATCCATATGGGGCACCGAGCCCACGACGGCGCTGCTCGAGCTCGGCGAGGTTGGCTGCGGCTGCATCAGGCATCCCCATCCCACAGTCGATGCCCCAGGTGCCCGGCACGCAGTGACACATGTTGAGCTTGCAAATCCCGCGCCCTGAGCACGCATGCACGCATACCTGCTTCACCGCAGGCGCGGCGGCGTCACCCGGTCCCAGCTGGCACTGCTCGCCGTACCAGCCGGGGAAGCAGTGGCAGTACTTCGCTGTGTACCTGCCCGGGTTAGCCCATGGCATGACCTCCGTGTACAGGCCGCGCCCACTGCACAGCTTGCCGCGCACGCTCGCCTCGCCGTCGCTGGTCAGCTTGGATGCCAAAGCCAAATTGCGCGCCAAGAGCGACGATTCCGATTCGCCCACGCCTCGCTTGCCCTGGAAGTAGGCCTGGCGCATCCAGCGGCCGTCGCCCCAGGGGTCTTTCCACGGATATGGCGCGGGCGGGCCGGGCTTAGGCGGCCACCCTTCGGAGCCCGCCGTGTAGAACTTGCCGCTGGCGTTCACGCAATGGTCCACGTAGGCGAGGCGCGCGTTGAGCGCGTGGCACTCAGCGAGGCACTCGCACGAGGGCGGGAACCCGAAGTTTTCCGGCAAATCCATTTCCAGCGCCTGGCACGGCGGAATCGGCAGCTCGAGACCCCACAGCTTGCGGCATCCCGGCACGAGGCTCACATCACACGCCGGCCCGCCCATGTAGGCTATGCAATCACATACACCGAGCTCGCGGTTGCACGTGCCATGCGCTTCGCAACCAGGGGGACACGCCTTGCCAGATAGCGGGTCTCCAGAAGCATGTGTGGTGAGTGATCCACGCTCTGCCAGTCCGGTGAAGATTTCGCTGCCTATGTCGAACTCAGCGGCCGAGAGCAGACCGCTGCCCGTGCCGGCGGAGCCGTGCGTGAGGACGCTCGTGAAAACATCTCGCGAGTCGGTCACGATGCTCATATCTTGCGCGAGCATGATGAGCAGGCATGCGAGCAACGTGAGCAACGCGACGGGCCGCGCCGCGCCAGCCATGATTACCGTTGATAGGCCGATATGTTTGCTGCATTGTCAGTCTGAATACCCTAACACCCCTGGAGATATTGTGGTTCGCTGATGTTCCGCTCCAAAAATTTACAACACGTTAGCCCATTCATTATGATCACGGTACCTGCAGGTACGCACAACACGTAAACAATGTAGCCTCGCGAGACCTGATCGTACGACTACACCAATGAGCGTGGACGCGATCCCGACCAAAGCCTATGGCGCGCCGGTGCATCCTGACGAGGAGAGGCGCATGCAAGTGCTGAGAGGGCTGGACATCCTCGACACCGGTACGTACCACCGCCTTTCTTGTTTCCTCTCACCGGCCACCTTGCTCACCTTGGCGCTTCTGCTTGTGCTGCGCCGCAGCTGCCGATGCGGCCTTCAACCACATTGCCAAAATGGCCAAAAGAAACTTCCGAGTGCCCATCGCCCTCGTCTCGCTCGTTGATGACCATCGCCAATGGTTCAAGTCATGCTACGGGCTCGACGTCATGCAGACGACTCGCGATCTTGCCTTCTGCGCCCATGCCATTATGCCAGATGCGCCAGAGATCTTTGAGGTCCCGGACGCGACGCTCGACCCTCGCTTCAGTCAAAACCCGCTGGTGACTGGCGATCCGAACATCCGGTACTACGCGGGAGCGCCGCTCGTGGTCAACATCTCGCCAGACACAGGGCCGCAGAAGATGGGCACTCTATGCGTGATCGACACAACGCCGCGGCCGCCAATGGACGCCGAGGATCGAGAGACGCTGACCATCCTCGCGGCGATGGTGGTCGACCAGCTGACGTCGCGTCTCTACTCGAAGCGTCTCGCGGCCATCAACGGCGAGCTGCTGCAGCGCACCGCCGAGGTCAACGCCATCAATCAGGAGCTCACGTCCCTGATCGACACGGCGAACGCGCCAATCTTCGCGGTCGACGCCGCGATGCGCGTCACCGCGTGGAACCGCAAGATCTCCGAGATCACGTCGATCGAGCGCCGCGAGATCGAAGGGCAGGACATCTGCCTACTGGAGGGCACATTCGAGGAGGGCGACGATGAGAGCAACAGCAGCCGAAATCGGAACTCAAGCCGCAGTGGCAGCAGTCTAAGCCGCAGCGGCAGCAGCCTCAGCTTCGGCACGATGCTCGAGGCTCCCATTCGACGCGTGCTGCGCCAAGCCCTCGCAGGCGAGCGCTGTGCATGCTTCGACTTTGAGATGCGATCCAAGGTGCATGCACGCCGCATCCAGCTGCAGATAAGCGTCGAGCCAAAACGGGACCCGGACGGGCGTGTGGTGGGTGTCGTGTGCGTGGGCGAGGACGTGGCGATGCGACGGCGTATGCTCGAGGCCACCATGCAGAACCACGAGCTCAAGCGCACAAACGAGGCCAAGGACGCCTTCCTGGCATGCATGTCACACGAGATGCGCACCCCACTCAACGGATTGCTTGGCATGCTGCAGCTCGCCATGGGCTCGAGCGGGCAGGGCGAGGCGGGCCTGCCCGATAAGGTGCGCCGCTTCCTCAAGCAGGCTCTCAACTCGGGCAACTTGCTCCTCAACCTGATCAACGACATCCTCGACATCACGCGCATCGAGGCGGGTCGGCTCGAGCTCGACATGAGAGCCTTCTCGCTCCGCGCTCTGCTTGAGGAGACGATTGCGCTGGTGCGCCCGAAGGCGCTCGACAAAGGTCTTGACTTGGAGCTGGACATCGAGCCCGCCCTCGACGGGATCTGCCAGGGCGCCCTCGTGGGCGACAGCATACGCGTGCAGCAGGTGCTGCTCAATCTTCTCTGGAATGCGCTCAAGTTCACTCCCCAGGGCCATGTGCGCCTCTCCGCTCGATGCACGACCTGCGCCTCGCCCTCTTGTTCTTTCGAAAAGTCCTCCACCTCGAGCGCGCCGCTGTCGGCCGAGGACGATTCACCAGCCTCCCCACCTCGCGCCGCGGGCGGCGAGGCTGATGTAGTCCATTTGATCTTCGAGATCGCGGACTCCGGGGTGGGCATTTCTCCCGAGGATCAGACTGTGATTTTCGAGCGCTTCGCCCGCACGCATCGCTCGTCAGCGCCCGAGAACTCGGGCGTCGGGCTGGGCATGTCCATCTGCAAGCAACTCGTCGAGTTGATGGGTGGGCGCATCTGGCTGCACTCCGAGCTGGGCAAAGGCTCGCGCGTGTTCGTGCAGCTCGCCCTCGCCCTCGCGCATCCCCAGACCGCGATCTCCTCAATGACCTCCGTCGGCTCACCTACGCGTGACGTGTTGCTCCTGAATGATCCGATGCTGCCGGAAAGCCCCGGACTGTCTGGCATCGCACAGCCCCGGACTGCGGACGTGCTCATCGTCGAGGACAACGACTACAACGTCGACGTGGCAAAGCAGATGCTCGAGCTGCTTGGCCATCGGGTCACCGTCGCCTTCGATGGTTGGGAAGCGGTCAGCCTGATTATCAGCCGGGACTGCAAACGCGCGTGGTTGCCAACGTCTGGCAAGCCCTTCGACCTGGTGCTGATGGATTGCGACATGCCCGTGATGAACGGATTCCAAGCGGCCCGCGCCCTGCGAGCGTGGGAGCGCACCGGCGTGCTGCCCGAGCCTCCTACAAGCCTCGCAAGAGCCGCTCCCGCCCTACCCGATCGCACCGCGCAGCTCGGTCCGCCCTCACGCCCGGCGCTCCCTATCATCGCCGTGACCGCGTATGCCATGTCTACCGATAAGGATGCGTGCTTCGAAGCTGGGATGGACGATTACATCACCAAGCCGCTCTCTTGGCCCGTGCTGAGAGATAAGGTGGCCGTACATGTAAACAGCACTGCGCTGCTGACCGACTTTCAGACAGCGCTGGCGCCCGGGACGGAGCTTCCCGCAGCTGCAACGGCAAGCGTGTGCGGCGCCGCCAATCAGCTCCTCGCGCCCAAGGTTGTGTCGCGGGAGGGCTCGTTCGTCTCCCGCGACACGCCCCTGGTAGCGCTCATGAAGGAGCATTCGCGTTCCATGCTGCAGATGCCTTGCCCGTCGTCATGGGAGACAAACTCATGTGGCGGCGGCAGCGGCTCGTTTTGCGGGCCAGCGTCAACGAGCGCTTCTGTAGGCGGGACTCTGGAGCCCGCCTCTGCCACCACCGCCGAAACCACCTTTACGTCTGGGCTGGCCACTGCCTCTACCTCTTTCTCACTTTCTTCATTCGCCTCGGCCTCGGCCTCCGCCTCACCCTCTGCCTCTCCCCAAATCACAAGCCGCACGCCCAGCCACGACTCAGTCCTCGCCTTGGCTTCAGATGTGCCGGTTGCACCGGAAACGGTTGTTTCCATCTCCCGTTTGCCTGAAAAGCCCATGTCTCGGCCCTCGTCGCACTCGAAGCTTGACGCTGACAGCGAAGCTGGCTCAATTGCGGCGGCGCCCCTCGCCTCGTGCATCTCCAGCGGCGCGAGCAGCTCCGGCGCCGGCAGCGCCTGCGGAGATGTCAGCTGTACTGCCAGCGCCTGCGGAGATGTCAGCTGTACTGCCAGCGCCGAAGCGTCGTCCGTCGTAGCGCCCTCGGTCGCCGTACAGAGCAACGCAGCTGCCGGGCGCTCTCCCTTTTCGTTGAGCGAGATCCAGAACATCTTTGGTGGCAACCACCAGCTCGTGCGGATGGCCCTCAGCCGGTACGACATCAACGCCTTCGAGCGACTCCGCGGGCCGTGGGAGCAGCGCAATTTCAAGCGGCTCGGCGAGCTCGCACACCAGCTCAAGGGCACCACGTCCTACATCTGCGCGGGCGAGGCGATGCGAGCAGCCGCGCGTCTCGAGCAGTCAGCCAAGGCGCTCGCCGCGGCCGACACGTCCGAATTTTTGTTCGAGGAGGTGAGGGATGCATTGCGCGACATGCAGCGTGAGCTGGAGCTCATCACACCTGCGGTCGCGGCCGCGCTGCAGTCTCTCTCCCAGAACGACTGAAGCAGAAAAACCTCTGCGGCTGCGGAGGATTCAAGCCACGACCCTTCACTTAGAGCGCTTACATAGGTCGATACATAGGGCCGGGTCTTTTTCGTTCGGAGTTTTACTATAACATTACTCGACCGCTTGACCGGCGATTTTTACCGCCGGCGCGCGCGACGCCGACGGTGCGTTTGTTCTGAGGTTCGGCGCACTTCTCTCACACGGTCTCAGCAGTCAGCACGCGATCCTGAAGCTCGGGCTGTGAATGCCGTGCCCGCGACTCTCGCCACACCGGCCGCGCTGAGGACTTTCGCCGGGCGTCACGTGCCCCCCGCTGCCGTCGTCTAATCACCAAATCCAAACGCGCGGGCACGGTCTGGCGGTCCGAGCCGGACGATGATCGGCGCTCCTCGCTCCTCTGCCAGCTCACGCCCACGACGCACGTCTTCACCGCCTCCCGCGGTCTCAGCACGGGGTCATGCCACATGAGCCACACACACGAACTCTCAAGTTTGATGGGATGTATGTATCATATTGCACGGCAGACGCCAATCCGTAGCAGCAGACTGCCTGAAGGGACCAGGGTGAGCTTGTGCACAGCCGACGAAGGTGTCTGAGTCGTCGGCCGGAGCCACGTCACCCGCGCCGCCACGCCACTACTCAGTTGCGATTGCGCTGCTGCGCGTTGCGCTGACGGATCTTCTCCTTCTCCCTGGCCTCCTCCTCCAACTGGATCCGCTTGAGCGCGAGGAGCGGCTGGGCCGTCGCCGAGAAATGCGAGCTGGTCACGGTGAAGCCAATCCCCTCCGGCAGCGGTTCGATGGCTGAATAATTGAGCGCCAACAGCCCTCCCGTGCCACCGTCCTTGTGGTTCTTGGCCGCGTCAGTCGGGCCGAACGCAAGGCCTTCGGGGCGCTCCACTGTCGGCTTGTACCCGTCAAGCTTCACATTTTCGCTAGCGCTCGCGCCGCCGCTGGCACTGCTGATACCGCTGCCGCCAAGCGCCGTATGAGCGCCGGTGGGCGTGCGTCCGTGCGCTTCGATCTCCGCGGCGATCTCGTCAGGTTCCAGCCCGTGCGCACGCAGCCGCGCGCGGATGTCATCGGCGGTGGCGTAGTCACGATCCCTACGCGCCTGCATCCATTCTTCGGCGAGTGCCTCGGCGTCGACGCGAGCCATGGACGGCAAACCTGCCGAGGACGACGACTGCCTGACCGCCGTGCCTCGAGCGCCGCCACGAGCACCTGCTGATGACGACAACTGCCTGGCCGCCGTGCCTCGAGCGCCGTCACGAGCGCCACCACCCCGTGCGCTCTCGTGTTGCTGGCGTAGCACTTCGGCTACTCGACCAGAATGAACCGGCGGTTTGAGGCCCAACTGCTCCTCGAGGCTCTCCATGACGGGCTCGGCCCGATCGCCCCATGCGGCTCTGCCGCCGCCGCCGCCTCCGCCACCACCACCCAGCTTCTCGGACCTGACACGCTCGTCGGCGTTCGCCACGGCGAGCGCCGCTGCCATCCGCAGACTGGCGGTGACCTCCTCGGGCTCGATTCCCTTGGCTCGCAGCTCGGCGCGCAGTGCATCAGCGGTGGCGTAGTCGCGCTCATTCTTGGCCTGGAGCCATGCATAGAGTGCACGGCTCGTAGCCTTGTCCGAAACTGCCGTGGCGCCACCGCTGCGGTCACTGCTGCGCCCCCCCCAAGCGCGAGAACCGCCGACGGTCGATCGAATTCCCGAGCGCTCGGACGAGGTCATGTCCGCCGCGCGCACCGACGCGCTTGTGTCATTGGGCGAGCCGGCCGCGCGACGAGAGTTCCCTCCAAAGCGGGCTGACGCTTTCGGCACAGCCGATGCGCCACGTGGCGAGGCAGAGCCAGCGCCGCAGCCCCCGCCGCTGCCGCCGCCGCTGCCGCCGCCGCTGCCGACGCCGCTGCCGCCGCCGCTGCCGCCGCCGCTGCCGCCGCCACTGCCGCCGCCGCCGCCGCTGCCGCCCCCGCCGCCGCCGCCACCGCCGCCGCCGCCGCCGCCGCCGCCGCCGCCGCTGCCGCCGCCGCCATCACTGCTGCCACCGCTGCTGCCGCCGCTGCCTCCGAGGCCGAGCCGCACCGCACCACCGCGCGAGCGTGCAGCCACCGTCGTTGACGAGGTCACCGCCGGCGGGGGAGACACTGCCATGGTGGCCGTGGCAACCGGTGGCACAGCACCGCCATCGCTCCGGTCCAAGGCCAAGGAGCCCGCAGCGTTCTCGGCTTCACCCGTGCCCTCTGGGCCATCGCTCTCCTGGCCGGGCGCTCTGCCCACCAACGGCGCGCTGCTTCTGCGGCCGTTGGAGGCAGCACTGACTGCGCCGGTGCTCGCAGCCGACGAGACGGAAATTCGGCCTCCGCGCCGGCTGCCTCGATTGGCTGAAAGACTGAGCGGGGTAACGGCCATCGCGCGAGACGCACGCCCCCCCCCCCCCTCCGCGTCCTCGGTTGCCGACCCCTCGACGGCTGGGTCTGTCACTGTCTCGGCCTCCACCGTCTCTACCGTAGCCTCCTCCACACTGGCTGCAGGCACCGCCGCCTCTCGTGCCGCGTCTGAGATCGCCTCGTCATCAGCTGCTGCGCCCTGGGCCACGCTCGCGCCAGAGCTGATGCCACGCTCACGGCGTGACACGCCGAGCCGCCGGCTCACGCCCGCGTGCACAGCCGCTGCCGCTGCCGAAGTTGCACTGCCCTGCTGCTGCTGCCGCCGCTCCTCACTGCTAGGCGAGCGTCTGCGCGGCGACTGCACCGTTGCCTCTGCCGCGGCCGCGGCCCGCACGGCGCCATTTGGCTCAGCTGCAGGCGGCGTGGGCGCAGGCGGCGAGGGTGCCGGCGCCATCAGTGACATGTCTTCCGCAAGCTGCAGAAGCGAGGCATCGAGCTCTTCGGAGACGAGCAGCTCGAGCTCATTCGGGTTGATCTTGCAGATGCGGCCGCCCAGATCAATCTCGACCTGCCGCCCGATGGATATGACGGTGCCCTCTTGCCCTGCGCACCAGCTCGCCGTCCTCGGGCCCAGCTTGACACGCACCTGCGCCCCAGCTGCGAACTGTTCGGCCGCACGGGCGCCGGAACGATCACGCTCGCCGGAGCGCCGGCGGCCAATGGTGCGCGCTTCCTGACTCAAGGGTACCGCCGAGGGCGCGTGCTCGAGATCGTTGTTCGCGTCTATCATGGGACCACGTGTTTCGCGCTGAAAGAGGCGGTCCGGCGGGCAAGAAGCACGTTCCGAAAGATGGCCGATTCGGTCCAAGTTTGAGTTCCCTGTCGAACTCTTGTTGTGCTTCTCTGGCGCCGGACTGGCGGAAAATGTGCATGTCGCTGGTGCGCTGAGAGGATACATGTACGATGCCCGCAGGGGGCGGAACCGCTGATACAATGTACCGGTATGAGGAAAATGTACAAGAGCGGTCCCCTCCCAATAAGCTCCCATGTCCTCCGGTACTCCGGCCAGCACACCATGGCACCCTCAGCAGTACTCCGATCCTCGTGAGTTTTCCGTCTTCGCCCGAAACGGTCAAGTTTGTCTTCTTTGGCGGCACAATGCGCTCTGGCTTGGCGGCACAATGCGCTCTGGCTATGCAAAGGACCCGTACGACAGGCATGTCCCTCCAACGCACCGCGGCATGGCCAAAACGTTGGTTGTGACAGCATCGCCATCGACCACGTATGGTTTCGAGGGTCCCCACGAGCAGCAACCACTGGCCACGCATCTGTGGACGCAGGAGGATGTGCAGGTTTGGCTCTTTGAGTCGGGTGTAGGTGATTGTGCTTCCTACTTCGCGGCCAAAAAGGTGGATGGACGAGCACTGTTGAAGCTTCGGCCTGTCGACTTGGGCGCCGAGCTTGGACTCAAGGATGAGGAGGCACAGCTGCGCGTGTGCGCCGCCCTCTCCCCTCTCAAGGAGCGCTCGCGGAGCTCCTTTTCGGACGGCACCCCGCCCGCCAATATTGGGGATGGCGCCGACGAGGTGAGCGAGCTCCGAAGACAGCTCGTCGAGGCGCACGCAAAGATTGCCCAACTCGAGCAGCAGCAAGAAGTATACTACTGGCAAGGCTGGGCGGATGCGGAGGTGGAGCATGGGGTGGAGCAGGGCCGGATCCCGCGATCCGCGTTGCGTTGAGAGGCCTTGAGCTATTGTAACTACTCGTACATGTACTAGTCAGAACAAGAACACGCTGCCATGATTGTGTTTTCAGCGCACACTCAAGGGGCACAGTCTCCAGATCAGGATAAGATCAGGAACAGCGGATGGTGTGTAAGCCGGACGAATGGTATCTCGCTCGTCGACCGGGCCGTAACGACTAACGTGGCCGGTGCGCTATTCGTTCTCGTCCTTGCCGTTTTCCTGGCGCGGTTACGCGGGGCACGTAACTTCTACCGCCCGTCAGAGTGGACCGGTGCGTCTTCTAACTTCTCTCTTTTTCGTCGCAAGACGCAAGTTTCGTTCGTCTCAAGGTTCGTCTGACCCTCTTCGAAGTGTGAACGTGTGAACCGCGTGAGTGTCCCGGTTCCAACCCGGTGTGTACTTACCGTCGCAAGGGGAGGGGACATCGACCGGGCGGAGCTGTCGTGTCGCCAGCGCAACCTTGTTTTCTCATTCTCGCGGGTGAGTAGTTTCCCTCAAATTTCCTCCAAGTGACGCGAGTTGTGCCCAGCCCCTCTTTTCTCATTGTGAAGGGGGGCTCCCAAGCAAGCTAAACAAGCTAATTAGTCGACACACACAAGTACCTAAACCAGCGCAACCGAGTACCCCTGTAGCCAACGGGGTAGGAAAGGGTGGGCGGAGAAGGAGCTTGCTTGCTTGCTTGCTTGGGGGCTCCCCCGCCGTGCGCCGGCGCCGGGCCGACTCCCCTGTGGGGAAAACGGGGAGGAGTGAGTTGTGCCGCACCGCCCGCCGCCGCCGCGGGGATGAGGGTGTCCCTTTTTTCTCTTCTCCTTTGCACTCCGGTGTCCGTGGCTTTGCGTTCGGCAACTCCGCCATATTCGCGGCCACTGCGGGCACCGTGTGCCCCGGTGCTCTCCGTCTCAGCAGTACACGAGGAGAACGCACTCCTGGCGCTCCTCGAGGGCTCCACACGAGGCAAGGGCCTTTCATCCGCCGACAAGGCGGAGGTCTTCCGCCTCGCCACAATACTGGAGGAGCGCGGCGCATCGGGTGACGACACTAACGCCTCGCCGCTCCTGCCTGGTCGCTGGCGTGTGCTCTTCCAGGGCAAGCCCGGCGAGGACGTCGAGATCTTCTCGGTCCAGAGCTGGCGCAGCTACCTTTCTGGCACTGGCCCGAGTCCTATCCAAAATCTGGTGTCATCCTCCGGATCGGTTAGCCGCCTCTATCAGGTCCTAGAGGTACGATGGCGAACGCCATCGCCCCTCAGCGCGCAAAGACTCGACTGCCCTTGCCTATGGCCTGTGCCTAATAGTTCTCAAATCCCCTCGGAGCCTTCGAGTCTCGCCGTCGCAGCTCAACGGTTCCTCGCCAAGGATAAACAACGTCGTCGACTTCTCGCCTCGCGCCGTCATCGCCATCGAGGCGGCGCTCGACGGCAAGCCGCAGGCGAATCGGCTTGGCTTCCGCTTCACCGGCGGCCGAGTGCTGCTGCGCGCCCTTTGGCGAGGCACACTCTCGCTGCCATACCCCGTTCCGTTCGACCTACTCGGTGACAATGCGAAGGGGTGGCTACAGACTGACTACCTCTCGCCATCGCTGCGCCTGTCGCGCGGCAACAAGGGCTCGCTCTTCGTGCTCGTGCCCGAGAGCGAGCCAGATGACCCCGAGCTAGAGAAGCTTCTGACGCCACCGCCGCCGCCGCCGCCGCCGACGCCGCCCGAGTCGTTGTCGCGGGATCCCGTGCTCATCTGCCCGGCGCAGTTCGGGACGGCAAAAGACTACAGCGAGCTCGTCGACGCGCTGCGCGCTCGCGGCCACCCGGTGAGCGTCACCCCACTCGCGTTCACCGACTGGCTACGGCTCGTGCCCGCGGCGCTCACGCCCGAGTACTGGAAATGCGAGCTGGCGCCCGAGACAGCGCTCCCTTTCTACTTCGAGGCGCTCGACAGGGCTGTTGACGAGCTTGCAAGCGGCCCATTCGCGGGGCGGCCTATCCATCTGGTGGCCCACTCCATTGGAGGGTGGATAGTGCGCGCCTACCTTGGAGCTCTGAGCGCCGAGAAGCGTGCCGCCTTCGCCTCCCTTGTGACCCTCGGCACTCCACACACGCCGCCGCCCGAGGGCTTTCTGCGCACCATCGACCAGACGCGTGGCCTGCTGCGCTATGTCGAGGAGCGCTACCCGGGCGCATACCACAAGGAGCTCCGCTACCTGACCGTCGGCAGCCGCGCGGTACGAGGTGCGCTGAAGCCCGAGCTCGGGGCGCTACTTGCAACTGCGAGCTACCTGCCGCTGTGCGGCGATGCGTTCGCTGAGGGCGATGGTATCACGCCCATCGGCTGCGCGCATCTTGAGGGCGCCGAGCAGCGCGAGGTCGATGCCTTCCACATCGCCTTCGTCCCCGGCAGCGGCACGCGGCTGCTCGGCACACCTTGGTACGGCTCGCCCACGGTCATTGAGCAGTGGGTCGACTTTTTGGGTTAGCGCGCATATCCGGCCTGTTTAAGGCCTGTGTATATAATGGCGTATTCGATCCATCTCATTCGATCCCCGCGTTTTCGGTATATAGTGAAACTCCGGCTGAGTGAGGAGCCGAGCCCCAACTCCGAGCCCCCTACGAGCCCCCCCACTACGCGGCCGCGCCACAGCTTTCACGCGTCGTCAAGAATTGACCCGACCCCGGCGCTCGCGCCCCGGCGCGGCCACACAGGAGGCTACATGCGTGCCGGGACAAGGTGGGTACCCAAAAACACCGGGGGGAGCCGGACACACAAGACCGAGGCCCCGACACGCGAATCTCATGACAGAAAACGCATGTGTGTTCAGCTCGGCGCCTCTTCAGAGGAGTCAACGAGAAGTCGGTGTGCTCTCGGCTGCGCTGCTGTGCCTGCGCTGCGCTGCACACATGTCATGGTTGACAACCCGGACATCGATGTCGAATATCGATGATCATAGGGCGTTCGAAATGCTAGCTGCGGGCCACTGGTTCCTTAAGCACCGCTCCAATGGCGAGACGCCGCATCGCCGCTTCGTGTACACAGAAGGCCATTCCATCTGCTGGGCGACCACGGAAAAGCGCAAGGGCAAGATTGGCATGTTGGCCGCAACCGAGGGAGCCAACTTGCTCGTCGTGCCTGGCGCGGCCACGGCCGTGCTGGCTAGCAAGAAGCAAATCAGGGATCCCAATCGCCTCTTCTCAATCATTGGGGCCACGCGCAGCCTCGACCTCGAAGCGGAGAGCGAGGCTGAGCGCCATCTGTGGGTGCGCGCCTTCGCCGCTTTCGTGAAGCTGCACACGGCGGATAAATTGGAAGCCTCCACTTTGCTGCTGCCCACAGCCAAGGGTCCAAAGGATGACGCGCTGCGTGCAGCCCTCGGCAGCGAAGCCCTCGGCATCCGCAAGGGCGCCGCTCTGGGCGGCGGCGCGGACTACGACGATGCGGGTGGCGTGCATGCTCGCCTTGCTGATGCCGAGGGAGTCAAGTTTCCGCGACTGAGCGCAACGCTGCTGGTGCTCACGGGCGACCTCCGCGGCCGCTGGCAGCTGTTCGACATCGAGCTCATCGAGGGCGAGCTGCGGTCGAACGGGCGCGGCGTCTTGCCTCTACGCTACGTCGGCGGGCTTGGGATGACGGGGGGAGAGGCCGATGAGTACGCGGACGAGGCGGACGAGGCGGGCGAGGACTCGGAGGAGCTCACGGCTGCGGGCGCGATGCGCCTGATGAAGGTTGAGTTGAAGCTGCGGCTTCGTTTGGGCGGAAAGGAAGACCGGACGCAAGGGCGCAAGGACGCAAGGAAGCAAATGAGCAAGGACGAGGGCAGCAGCGCGCCCGAGGGTCCGCTCGACCTAGTTCTGCGCGTGCCTCAGTCGCTGGCGAAGCTCTGGCACACGTGCCTGAAACGTTCGATGACGCTGCTCGAAGACCTGGACTCTGCGGGAGGGGGCCCACTCGCGCCTCCGACGCAGGTGCATCTGCTGCCACTCCGGCGCGAAGTCGTCGAGATGGAGCTCAATAATCTCTTCGCGGACGCCTTCGAGGCGTGTGCAAGCTCGGCCGGGGAGGCCTACGCGGCGCTCGATCCTCTCTTGAAGGCGTGCGTGGACAAGATGAAGGCCGCTGCCTGCACGCTGCCACCGCGAAGGGACCTCTTCGTAGCCTACGCGGACGGTGTGCATCACCGTATGATCAACATCTTCCAGGTGCTGCTGGTGCGGTACGACTTGGATCGTGCGTACCTGGACACGGACGGGCAGGAGACCAAGGAGGCGCAAGGCCATCACGAGGCTCTCGAGCCCGCACTCATGCTCGGGCTCATTGGCTGGGCCAGGAGGTACGAAGAGCGGATGGAGGCGGTCGGCGCGGGCGCGGGTCGGAAGCTGCTTGCTCCAGAGGCGAGCGAGGCTCTCATCTCGGCGTATCTGCACGCGTGCCGCGTGCTGACCAAGCAGTGGGCGACGAACATCGTCTTCGTCGAGAAGCAGCAGATGTTTAGCAATGAGAAGGGGGGGGGACGCTCGCCGGAAAAGCAGAACGCCCGAATGGAGCTCTCGCAAGGACTCGTTAGGATGCCTGGAGAGGGTGGGCAGGAGCTCTGGTTCACCGAGCTTCACATGGACCTCTTCCGCATCGTGCATGAGCACATCGAGCTCGGCATCGGCACGGGCATCGAGGTGGTCCTCTTCAATGTGATCATCGCGCAGGCCGATTTCCTCGTTGACGTACAGAACGAGATCCTGCGCTGTATCCGCAGCGATTGGCGCTCGATCGGCTTCGTCTACCTGTGCTCGCTGATCAACAACTGCCAGCGCTGCGCCGAGCTCTGGGGCAACGCCATCAAGAGCTCCAAGTCTCAACGCTCGCCCCTCTCCGAGGCGCTCGCTGCCAACCTGCATCTAGGCTACGTGGCTGACGGGTTCGTCAACTTGGGCTTTGCGGCGATGCAACTCTCCTCGCATCGCGTCCTCGCGCTCCTGGAGGTACCAATCGCAGCGCTCTTTCGGAAAGGCTCACGGCACTCGCCCGAGGCGATGGCGGCGCTCGTGGACCAAAGGCTGAGCATCATCACCGACGGCGTCGCAAGCTCGCACGCCCCGCGCGCGGCGGCCATCTGCCTCGAGCAGCTGATGTGCTCGTATGGGGTGATGCTCTTCCTAAGCGACCTTCACGACCGGGCACATTTCACTCCCGAGACGCCCCCGACCCTAGCCGCCGACCTCGACGCCTTCGACGGGCTCATGGCAAGGCACTGCAGCACGAGCAGCACCTATGGGCGCAATCGTACGGTGGCGCGGGCGCGCGCTGCGGCGCTGCATCGTCTACTCAGCCAGGTGCTCGCCTTTCTCGAGACCGTCCTCACACCAGGCTCCGAATTGGCATCGTACAAGGCGCCTGTCAAGGCGGACGCCGATGCCGCCGTCTTCACGAGATCTTTACAAGCTCAAGCAAGCGGCGAGCTCTCCTCCTCCACGGGCGACCCGATCGTCGACGCAGCCGCGCGGCTGCGCTTGCAGCAACCTTCGCTCACGCGCGAGCTGCTCGGCCAGCTGCTCAAAAAGTGCTCGAAGGAAGGCCATCAAAAATCGGTCGGCCTTCAAAAGCTGCTCAAAGGGAAAGGCAGATTTGAGATCATCTTGGATCAGTGCGATGCGGCGGTGCAGGCGGAGTTGGGCGGAGTCGTCCTTGCGAGCGTGGGCGAACATGGAGGAAAGAAGGAGCGTCCTCTCGAGCGTCGGCCGTCTCTCGGCGGAGGGGGCAGCACAGCGATGGCTTCTCTCCATCCTGCGGCAGCGGGTTCGGGCTCGAAGGAGGATGTGCAAGAGGGGCAGGCCGCGTGCGCCCACTTCTTCTCGCTTGTGGCCGAGGCCATCGAGCTTGGCAACAAGTTCTCGGTCGTGCGGCTGCTCGAGCTGCAGCAGTCGGCGGCAACCCGTAGGGTTGCAGCTCGTGCGGCCTCATCAGCCTCGGCTGGGCATGCCTCGGCCCCGCCTCGCTGGTGGGACAGCAAGTAAGCCAGATATACGATAGCAGACAGAAAGATTTTTCTCACAACACGTTCACAGCCGACACTGCACCTTGAAAATGTGCTCGGTCATCAAGCGACGCGCCGCGGCGGGCGCGTGCGCACATGCGTCTCTACCATGTACAGCGTGAAAGGGCGGCCATACCGACGCCATGGGCACCCCTTGGTGGCAGAATCATCCGGCGATGCAGCTTCCTGGGGTTGTGCGCCCCGAGGCGTTGACTTCGGCGCACCCACTGCTGGTTGGTGGGAGCCCGGGCACTACGGGCACAATGTCTCTCTACCGAGCCCTCGTGATGCTCGGAATCAGCGTCGTGCACTACTCGCGCACGTACAATGCGACCACGGGGCGGGAGAGCACAACTTACGGGCAGATACCACCAGGTGGGCCGGTACCGTTGCTACGGCCACTCTTTGCCGCCGACACGCACCCAGCGCCGCCGGTGGACCTCGTGAAGGCACGCTTGCTCGACCTTCGCTTCCTTGCTGCGACCGATGCGCTACTCGACACGCCAACCATGGAGATATTCTTCGAAATCCTTGCCTCCTTTCCGAACGCGCGAGTCGTGCTCACACTTCGCGACCCATTGGAATGGGCTGCCTCACGCCGCGAACGCCATCCGACTGACCGATCGCCGCTGTTCCACCTTCTGGGTTTCGAAGCACCGCTTGGTGCGCTCTCAGACGCCCAGGCGGCCGCCGCACTCGCGCTGTGGCACCGTGTGGTTTCAGCGTCCGTTGCACCGGATCGCCTGCTGGTGCTCGACTTGTTTCACACGCCCTCGGACGAGCTGTGGCGGCAGCTGTGCAACTTCCTCGACCAGCCGCTGCCAGTAGCCAAGGATGGGCTGTCGCTGCCGCCTTTCCCTCACGAGCGCTACGGCGATGACGTGCGCAGATTCGTGGCGGACGTGCAAGGTGGCGTGGAGTGGAGCTGAGAAACAGCTTACACGTCGCGCACCTGGCAGAAGTGAACATTTTCATGAGCGCACCCTGAAGTCTGCCGCACTCGAGGCCACGCCTGACGACCGGAGGCGAATTTTTCCCAGCGAGGGTATAATATGCACTCATTTTGATAGCATTTTCTGCATAAGAAGTTTAGACAGTCATCTTATTTATACGAAGCGCGGTCGAGCCTTTGCGCTTGTTCCTAACGGTTTTAACGGTTCACCTATCGCGGGCGCCCATGTGCCATGATCCGGGATGGGCCCGTGTCGTCCCGACATGCCATGTGTGGGCCATGACGCCAAGAGGAGGTGGACAGTGTGTCGCCGCCGTGTAACGGGCCCGCCCACAGTGGTTTGGGCTTTGGGGGTATGCCTTGAGGGCTTTGGGGGATGACGATCAACTCAACACTATAACAACACAGGACTCCGGTCGGTCGCCACAGCCCTGACCCCTGTCCGGTCCCCTCTCCTTCAAACTCAAGGTTCAAACTGCTGCCGCTCACGTTCACACGTGGGTGCCCCTTGAGCCCTGGCTGTCGAGCTGTCGAGCTGTCGAGGCTCCGTCGAGCTGCTGTCGAGGCCTTGCCTGTCGAGCCTGTCGAGGCCTGTCGAGGCTTGTCGAGGCTGACTCCATGTGCCTGTGCGTCGAGGTCTGTCGAGCTGTCGAGAAGCTGTCGAGCTTTGTCGAGTTTCTGTCGAGTTATTCTCTGTCGAGGCTGTCGAGTTATAT
>Ga0210248_100158_pt1 | contig 55006 bp, 43 predicted proteins | sample ChrtobMetP3_32mM_FD_155493 | JGI IMG/M metagenome (GOLD analysis project Ga0210248, IMG submission 155493) | Chrysochromulina tobin associated microbial communities from unialgal haptophyte culture, Seattle, Washington, United States - P3_32mM | ecosystem: Host-associated > Algae > Haptophytes >...
CGAAGGATGCGGCGGGCCTCAAGTCGATGCAGGAGAAGGAGATCAACAACGGCCGGCTGGCCATGATCGCCATCGCGGGCATGGTCGTGCAGGAGCTTGTCTCGGGCTCGAAGCTGTAAGCTCAATGCCTTAGAAGCTGCGCCAAGCCACAAGTGTGGCACGTATCACTGTGGGCGAAGATACCACACGCAAAACTGACCGCTGTTGTGATTAGTGTCACTGGTGCCCATTGGGTCGCACAGCGCAAGACACCAATGAAGATCGCGTGATGCCCATCGCGTTGCATTGCATGGAGAAACACGAATGCATGATGCATATTAGTTGCGTTGTTTTCGAGGACAAGTGTCATTTTCGAAAGACTAAAAAGATTAGACCCCCCGTGCCTGGGGTCAACGTCGAGTCCCGAATCCGACTCGCTCGTCGTTCCGGGCTGCCCGCACGTTCGTTGAAGACACATCCGTCCGCGCACATCACAATTCGGACCCAGAACGAAGTTGGCTTGTTTCTCCGCGCGGGGAGGAGGACGAAGAGCGGGTACTACTCCAAGAGCATCGAGTCGAACATCTCAGGAGACTCAGGAGCGACGTGTTCAAGTGAGCCCGCGAGCGGGACGATGCGAGAGCGTTAGGCCTCGGGTGATGATTAACACGTCCATGAGACTTTGGAAGGTGCAGCTCCGGCATCAGGAGCGTTCCCGGCCCAGCGTGCATCGCTGTTCTTCGCTGGGGGATAGGCATTTTGCTCCCGGCCATCATGTGAAAAGTCTCGAAGGTAGTGGATTGAAGCGTGCAAGTCACCAGTGCAAGTCATGAGGGGAGCCGGTCGCCCTCGGCTTTACGGCGCCTCGTCGGCGGTCATCGGGAGATCACCTTCGACTGCCCATTCCGAGAGAGAGGCATCGTACAGCGCGAGACGCCCGCAGTCCACGCCAAGGAGGACGACGAGGGCGAAGAGCAGAGTCGTTGCTGAGATTCCCCCGCCTCAGTAGGCCAGCAACAACCCATCGCCGTCGAGGGCCACGCTGGCTGCCTTGAAGGCTTCACGAATCCTTGTACTCGGGAAGAAGCATCCACTCCGGGAATCGACCACAGATGGATATGGGATGTTGACAGCACTCGTGATGTGACCACGTCGCCCGTAGCGACTGGGCTCGGCGCCGGAGAAGGTGGCAGGCTTCAGGCTGTCAATCACGGTAGCCCGGGGGCTCTGGATGGCTTCGAGGACTGCATACTTATCGACCATGGCGCCCGTGCGACATTGCCGCACGGCCAAGCCAGCAGCTCCTGGGAAGGAGGGCATCGCCACAGGCGGAGACGCGGGCGCGCCCCGCTCGACTGGACAGCCAGCAGCCGTCCAAGCGTCCAGTCCGCCATCGAGCACTGAGACGTGACCTTGGAAGCCGAAGCTGTGCAAAAGCCACCACACGCGCGTGGCCCACATCACGTGGCCGCTGCTGTACAAGACCACATGCGAGCCGTCCTTAACGCCTGCCGCAGCCATCTCGGATGCAAACTGCTCGGCATCCGGAAGCATGTTGTGGAGAAGATCGCCACGTGCATTGCGTAGCTCGGGACGCGAAAGGCGCGATCCCACGTCAAGAAAGCGAGCGCCTGGGATGCGGCCAGCCTCGAATGCCTCAACATCGGGCGACGCAGAGTTGCTGTTCCGGTCGAGCTTTTGTGTCACATCGAAGACTATGATATCCTGCTCGTCGCTCCTCCGGAAACGCGCAGCAAGCCACGCCGACGTGCAAAGGGAGCTGCGCGTGCTCACGATGAGGGCGGGCTGGACGGCGACCAGAAGCACGCCGTACATAATTACCGTTTGTTTGCCCCGCGCAGGCGGCGCAGCGTTGGACTGTGCGGCCCATCGGCTTCGGCCTTTGTGTCGTTGCGCGGCACCGACGCGTTCAGTTTAATACCGACGCGTTCACGCCTCCACGCCTCCAGTGATGGAACCGACTTTTACCGCGACAAGGCTCCCCCCGGTGTTTTTGAGCCAGTATGTACGGTACCCGGTACTGTTCGCGGGAGGCAGAATTGACTTGACTTGTCTTTACTTGTTGGGTTGCAATGGCGTGTGCGGAAAAACAGACACCACGGCAATGCCAACGCCGGCAATGCCGCCACTGCCCTCGCCTAGCATATCGCCGTCGCCGCGCCTGCTTCGCGTCGCCTTCGTTGGCTGCGGAAACATCGCCAGGTACCACGTAACCGCCGCACATGCATCCGGCCGTGTGGTCATCACTGCACTCATCGATCCAAGGGCGGAGGCTCGGGCCGCGATCGCCAACCTGCTTCCTGAAGGGGGCACCATACCGCAGTTCTCATCTCTCGCTGCAGCCATTGAAGCCGATCCGAACCGCGATCTCTTTGAAGCAGTCGACATCATGGTGCCATCATTTCTTGTCGACGGTCACGACCTGCACGAGCTCGTTGCCACCGAGGCACTCAGCGCACGGCGTTCAGTCCTGCTTGAGAAGCCAGTCACCGTGACCCCCGAGGCCGCCGAGCGGCTGGCCATTGTTCACTCCCAGAAGGCAGCCGACTGCGTCTTAGCTATCGCTGAGAATGCGCAGTTCTGGCCAGAGGTCCTCGCGGCTCTGGACAGTTTGAAGCGAGGCGAGATTGGGGAGCTTCTCTCCGTGCATGCCAAGTTTTGGGAGAGTGCCACGGGCGAGTGGGCTGGCGACTACGCCGAAGGCAGCTGGCGCTGCGATCCGACCAAGCTGCCCGCAGCCAGCTTCACGTACGACGGTGCGAGCCATTGGATCCGCCCCTTGCGAATGTGGTTGGGCGAGGTCACACGGGTGGTCGGCTGCTGCGGAAAGGCTCTAAGTCACATGGCTGGCGTGTCGATGTCACAGCATCTGCTGCTCTTCGCCTCGGGCAAGGTCGCCGTCTTCGAGAGCATGCTCGCTCCACGCGGCATCTCTGACCAGCCCTTCTTCCGCTTGCAGGGCACGCTCGGAGAACTCGTCCTCGATGGTTTTGAAGGCGGCTGCACCCTTCACACACTAGATGAGTCGGGCGCCAAGGTAGCTCGTCTCCTTTGCAAGAAAGGGTGGCACGCTGGGTATGCGGGAGAGTATCACGACTTTGCCGCCGCAGTTCTCGACGGCACTCCCACTGCTGGCCCGCTAGCCGAAGCGATCGCGGACCTGCGCGTGGTGCGTGCACTCGTCGAAGGCCAGAGCGGCACTGGCGGCTGGGTAGATGTCGGTTCGGTTAGATGAGACTGAGAGCTCCGTCGCGCTGCGAGGTCATTTGTTTCGAGAGGATGGGCTAGGGTTAATCAGACCAAATTAATTCTCTTTTCTCTGGTTCACTATACCCGGACAGAGCCGAGCTCGGAGCTGTTGCCCTGTTCTTTGTCGTTCCGCGCTATAATAGCACACCAATCGCTATCGAACTCATTACCCACCGGTGGGCGGTATTGCGCATTGCCCGAACTCATCACGCACCCCAGCCTCAAACCTCGCCTCCCTTGCTAGCTCTAGACCGCCTCACCTGGTGGTGACCTTGACGCCCTTCCAGAAGGCCACGTACCCGGCGATGTTTTTCGCGGCATCCTTGGGTGCGGCATAAAACCAGGCGGCGTCATAGTTCTCGTCGCCGCCGGCGACGATGTTATAATACGATGCCTCGCCCTTCCAGCCACAAAAGGTCTTTTTCGACGAGGGCGTGAACATTTCCTTTTTGATTGTGTCGGGTGGGAAGTATTGGTTCCCCTCAACCTCAATGGTCGCATCGCTCTCCGCGACGACCGCGCCGTTCCAGATCGCCTTGTAGCCCATGATAGCAATAGCTCGGCGGCCGACAGTTTCAGAGCATATGGATGCGGCGGAAGTGCTGAGCGGCGCGGGCGCTACGAAGACAAGTGGCAGCAAGATGATTGCGTACATTGTGAAATGGCGGTTTCACGGCCGCCTAGTCGGACTTGCCCTGTGGAAGGGCACGCAGGAAAGGTGTTGCGGAGGGGCGTGGGCCTCCATAGAATAGATTCGGGGTTCGTTCAGGTAGTCGTGGGGTGTGGGTGAGCGGGGTATGGCACATGTATCCATTTAATAGAATTGCGGGCGCATGGAAGTCTTCGACATGTGGCACTTTCAAGGGATTCTGCGTAGCGCCTTGTTAGCACATGTCGGCGGCGGCTTCAACGACCTCGGGAGTCGAGCCGAAATTAAAAGGCAATCAGGAGCTCGAACCTGAAGTTCGCGGAAAAATGCTTGTGGCGATTGCTTCTGCGTTGCTGACTGTCGGCTTCACTGTGAAGCCACCTCTCCGTTGCGTGCCGCATGCTCGTGCGCTGTCGACGCGCATGCAAGCGGGTCCCGTCGAAGTCACGGAGAAGTGGGTCACCACCGCTTCGGGATTGAAATACCTGGACGTCACGGTCGGAGACGGCCAGTCTCTGAACAAGGGCGATGTCGTCAAGGTCGAGTACACCGGCTGGGTGGAGTCCAGCGGCAAGCAGTTCGACTCATCGGTGGGTCGCGCGCCGATTGCGTTCGCGATCGGTACGGGTCGCGTCATTCCAGGGTGGGACGAGGGAGTGATGGGAATGAAGGTCGGTGGCCAGCGGAAGCTCTCGATCCCGTCCAAGCTTGGGTACGGCGAGATGGGCGTCGGCGCCATCCCGCCGAATGCTGATCTGCAATTTGATTGCAAGCTCGTGGCGGTCGAGACAGGGGCAGCAGGCTTAATCGCCACTTTCCCGGGTGGCGTCACCAACTTGATCCTCGCAACTATTCTCGCTCTGAGCTTCATCCCATATTTCCTTCCGAAGGAAATGGTGCCCGACTTTTGGAAGTGAAGCTCGGCAGGGCTGGGCCGACCACGAGGTGCAGAGCGCATATATAGTCGAATTTCGGCTCTACGGTATTAAAATAGCCCCCGTCTCTCTAGACTCCACGCTGGCACGCACCGGCGTCGACCGGCGGGGGCCCCGGGGACCGGGCCCAGCCCGCGCCCATGCCCGCGCCCCGCCCCTCCAACGGGCGGCCCCCTGGCCGCCCGCGCTGCCCCCCGCCCCCCGGCGCGCGCGCGCCGCGGCCGCCCGGGCCGCGCCAACGTACGCCAACGCCCAACGGCGGCGCACGGTCGTCGTCGCGGGACGGCTTAGGGCTTAGGGACGGCCGGTCGCCCCGCCGGGAGCCACGACGACGCGTCCGCGACGCCCGCGACGCCCGCCGGGCGGGTCAGTATTGCTGTATGAGCGTCGTCTGTTTTTGTACTTGTTTTTTTCAGGGGCGAAAAAGCAGATATCATTAACCTCGCGCCAAAGTTGTGCTCGTCTTGAACGCCAAGCTCGCCTTTTGAAGGTCCACTGCTCAGTCCACTGCAGTGGGAGTTCAGTTAACAGACAACCTAACAGAAGCATACTGAACTGAACTGAACTGAACTGAACACAGTGGGAAAAGGCGAAAAACAAGCACGACTTTATGCGCTCGCGCGCTCGCAAAGCACATCATGAGCCTGTCGAGCACGACAATCGTGTTCTGGGCGAAGAAGGCCAAACACATTGAGCAAATACGCGTGCGAGCGCGAGACGGAGAGGAGGTCACGCTGTCTCACGAAGGAGCGGCCGCCACGCGAGCACTGTGCCTCATCTGCCTCGAGGAGGTCAGCACGCTCCGCGGGCTCGCCTGCCCCGAGGGCCACCTAATCTGCTCGGCATGCCTTCAAAGGTACATCTGCAGCCTCGCTGGCTCGGCAAAGTTGCGCAGCTCGAATGGCGCCCTCGACTGCCTCGGCGCCCACCAGCAGGCGTTCTCCTTTGGCCGCAGCATGGTCGAGCCCCTCCTCTTTGGAGATGCGCTGCGGCTCTACCTCGAGGCGATGGAGACGCCGGAGACGACGGAGACGCCGGGCGAGGGAGAAGTGCAGTGCACCCCCGAGTCGATACAGCCAGAGCTCCACGAGGCCCTGAACCTCGGCTGCCCATCTTGCGAGGTGTTCTGCGACCCGGATCCAGACGGATGCATCGCGATGAAATGCAGCAGCTGCGACGTGGCGTTCTGCTGGCTGTGCTTTCAGCTCTGTGGCCGCGATGCGCACCCTCACTGCCGCGAGGTGCACGGTGGATTCTTTCCGCCGAGAACCGTCGTGAACCAATGGCATCGGCGGCTCCGATGGCGCCAGGTCGACAGGGTAGTGCAGCGCGCGTTTGGGGAGCGCCCGGCGCCGAAGCTCGCGGTGGTGATCGCTTCAAAGCGAAAGGAGGCCTGGCGGGAGGAGGCCTTGCGCCTCTGTGCGGGGAATCTCGCCGACAGCGAGATTCGGCTGTGGCCCTTCCCGACCGTGGAGCCGTCAGTGGGAGGCATGCTCGAAGTTGTACCGCACGTGCAAGCGGCGCAGTTTGGGCGGATCGACGAGCTTCGAGCGCTCCTCGACAATATGCCGGAGCTTATCGACCAGGCCAACGACCGCGGCATGACTGCGCTCATGGCCGCGGCGCACGGAGGGCACGCTGCAGTCGTCACAATGCTCCTCGAGCGCGGGGCGGACGTTACCTGCCGGGACGATCGTGGGGTGAGCGCTCTGGACTATGCGATCAGGGAGAACAAGCTGGAGGTGGCGCGGGCGCTCCTCGACAACACGCCGGAGCTTATCGACCAGGCCAACGACCGCGGCATGACTGCGCTCATGGCCGCGGCGCACGGAGGGCACGCTGCAGTCGTCACAATGCTCCTCGAGCGCGGGGCGGACGTTACCTGCCGGGATGATCGTGGGGTGAGCGCACTGGACTATGTGATCAAGAAGGGGCTCAACATTGAGTCGGCCACGATGCTTGCCAAGATCGGCGCGGAGAAGGGTATCATGCTCTCGGGCATGACGCGCGACCAGACGGAGGCCGACTTCTCGAACGGGAACCTCCGACCCGCCGACACAATCCTGATCGGGTCGGACCTGAAGTTGATGGCGGTGGTGACCGTCCTGGAGTTGTGCGGGAACAAGATCGGTGCGGAGGGAGCCATCGCGATCGCGGAGGCGCTGAAGGTCAACGCGGTCTTGACCTTCTTGGACTTGGACCGCAACAGTATCGGCGGCGACGGTGCCAAGGCGATCGCGGAGGCACTGAAGGTCAACGCGGCTCTGACCATCCTGGACTTGGTCAACAACCAGATCAGCGTTGACGGTGCCAAGGCGATCGCGGAGGCGCTGAAGGTCAACGCGGCCCTGGCCGAGCTGCGCCTCGATCACAACGACATCGGGGAAGAGGGTGCAAGTGCGATCGCAGAGGCGCTGAAGGTCAACGCGGTGGTGACCACCCTGGGCTTGAGCTCCAACAGAATCGGTCCAGAGGGAGCCATCGCGATCGCGGAGGCGCTGAAGGTCAACGCGGTGGTGACCACCCTCTCCCTCCGGAACAACACCATCGGGGATGAGGGTGCCAAGGCGATCGCGGAGGCGCTGAAGGTCAACGCGGTCCTGACCAAGCTGTGGCTTGGTGGCAATATCATGGGAGATGCAGGGATACAAGCAGTGCGAGACGCGGTGAAGGACCGGAGTGGATTTGTGTTGGAGCTGTAGAAAATGATTGTTCGAGCACTGAGAGCATGTGTGGATGCTGCTGTGGATGCTGCTGTGGATGCTTCTGTGAAGTTTTTGGAAGCTCAAGCGAACAACGGCTGTCAGACCGTCTATCATACTCGAAATACCTAACCCCATAAAGCTCTAAGAGCCGGATGAGGGATGTCGAACGATCAACCCTATCGATCACGCTCCCTTAGTCTTGGCAGACGTGCTGGCACCCTTCTTGAGCTGCCCTGATGACCCCGCCGCCTGCGAGGGCGCCTCTGCTGGAATGCCGAGAACGTCGAGGAGCTTGTGCGCGGTGCACTCGGCCGAAGAATCGAGCTCGCCCACGATCCTACGGCTGTGTGCGGACGAGTCTTCGTTGATGGGCGGTAGGCCGTGCGCGCCGTGACCCGTCGCGCCGATGGCGCCGCCGGAGTCGAGCACCGCCAGACAAAGCGCATGCAGCTCCCGGCAAAATCGGGAGGGCGACGGGCCCTTCAGGTCAACCTCGCGCAGCTGCTTGAGTGCATGTGCACCGCCCGGGATAAAGATCACCTTGGGCAGATACTCCGGCTTCGTGAAGCAGCTCGGCAACGATGCCGTCGTAATGGCCGCATTGATCACTTTCATCCACGTCGGGTCCATCCGCTTCGCCGCTGCCTGGGCGACTTTACTCTGGAGGGACTCGCCATCAGGATCGGTGCGCCCGCCCTCGAACGTAGTGAGCCTGAAGCCCATGCCTGCACGCTCAAATACGGCCGCGGCCGCAGCCGCGGCAGGTACATCAAACTGAGGCCAGCTGAGGACGATGAGCGGCTCTCGCTTGGTGGCACGCCTTCGCACTCGTCCATCACAAAACAGCAAGTACAGCCCATATAGAACGACACCGATGGCTGCGACGCCTGCGAAGACCACAACTGCAACGACGGGACTTGTGAGGTATGTTTGCTCTGGGAGACTGCGCAACTTCATTGTGTGGTCGCACAAAGAGACCACACCGGCGGACACCGCGTTGCCGCGAGGAGTCGGCCGCCTCGAGAGTCGCGCGATAAAGTGGGCTTTCTTGTTAACAGTGAAACAGGACACAGTGAAGAGAAGTTCACATTCAAGTTCACACGAAGAGTCGTGTGGCAGAAAGTCACACGAGGTGATCTTCACGAGAGTTCCACAGATTCTGGTAGTTTCGAGGATCGATTCCGCAACCGAAATCGCGTCTTCCAGCTGATCATTCACAACACCCCTCGATTTGTCGCCTCGCAGCTCAGCATGCTGCTACATCGAGCGCTCGCCTCGGGCCTCCGGCCCATCATTTTCTTCTCTCCGGCCCATCAAAGAAACCGCGCGCTCGCCGCCTTTGCTGGCCCACGGCAGCACGCCATAGAGCAGCGGCTGCAGTCCGTCTTCGAGCCGACGTATCTCGAGGTGATCAACGAGTCACACGGCCGCAAGGAGGACGAGTCGCACTTCAAAGTGGTGGTCGTGTCGGAGCGTTTTGCTGGCCAACGGCTGCTCGCGCGCCATCGCGCGGTGAACGCTGCACTCTGCGACCCGCAAGGGGTGCTGCCCTTTCACTCGCTCTCCGTGGCGACCGCCAAGACGCCACAAGAATGGCAAGATAGCAACGCCGTGCCTGCGAGCCCGAAGTGCGCTGGTGGCGACGGGCGAGGCATGAAGCTATGAAGCTTTCAAGGCGTGCTGCGGACGGACGAGTAAGTTGTATGAAATGATGATATATCACGGAAGCGTACGATCACGCGGCGGTAACGTTTCGCAAACTACGCGACACGACACACGGGGTCAGGCCCGGGTCACGCGCCCGCTGCGTGCGGCTCTCGCGTCTCGGTGGCTCGTGCCAACAAACCCGACGGTCTACAGAGCTACACACGCGCCACACGGACACCCAGCAGCAGCAACCACCACAGACATTCGGATTACGGCGGTTGGTATTGATTTGCGTAGCATTGGAGACGTCGGGTGCTGAACTTGGAAGGTAGTCCGTTCTGAACGCTGAGGGGAGCTTAGTGCACTGCGAAGACGATCGTTATTACTGCTGGCTGCAGCCGATGGATGGAGGGTCCCTTGGGCGCACGACGGATGGGGCACGGGCGGAGGAGGTCGAGGATGCCGAGGTCAGCTCGGGCTGTGCGAGCATCGCATCGAGCGCCTCGAGGCTCTTGATGCGTCCCTCATCCGCAAAGACGCGCATGAACTCATCCATCTCAATCCCCTTCGAGTCGTCGACATCAAAGCGCTGGAAGACCCTCTCGAACGCTTCTCTTGTGCCGTCCTCCTGCCGAATGTGCTGTGGAAGCCCGAGCAGTGCGCGCACCTGTGGGGAGAGGGGAGGGCGCCGTGGTGAGCACTTGCATGCAGCCGCGAGTCGTCCGAGGAGCAATGCGCGCACCTCGGCGTCGGTGCGACAGGCGATGATGACCTCAGCCCGCGAGAGATGTCCGTCGCCGTTGGTGTCGATGCGCCGAAATGCCGCCGCGACCATCTGCGCTCGGCGTGTCGGCGACGCTGAGGTGTCCTTGGCGCTCACGGCGGCGCTGCTCACGACGGCGCTGCTCACGACGGCGCGGTTCACGACGGCGCTGCTTAGCTGCTGCGCCGATAGGGCGTTGCGCTCCTTGCCTGCCCGTGCATCGTCGCCGAGCCGCAGGAGCGCAGTGAGGCATCCGCTCGGCTGCGCATGCGCGAGCGCGAGGCAGCGGCAATAGAGCTCGCACGTGGCCCTTTCGCCCATGTCGAGAATCACCTGCTGCTGCTGCTGCTGCTGCTGCTGCTGCTGCTGCTGCGGCTGCGGCTGCTGCTGCGGCACGAGCGACGCCGCCTCTCGCACGAGCAAGTGCACGCGGCTCCCCTCGGGCCACAGCCCCGCGATGCTCGAGAGCTCGATCGTGCCTGTGCTCATGCCCAACCTCGTCGCGAGGCTCGTCGCGTCGTCTTGGGCATCCGCGGCGCGCCGTGTCCACATGAGCGCGAGTGCTGCAGGGGGTGGTGGAGGAGGTGGTGGCGGAGGTGGCGGCGGCGGCAGCGGCGGCGGTGGCGAGCGAGGCGGCGAGCCTACCGCCGATGCGCTGGCCAAGCGAAGCCCACGAGGCAGGCCACCCCCATGCCCCAATACCGCCGCGCCGCCGCCGCCGCCCTTTCGCATGGCACTGCACGATGTGGCAGGCGTGGCGGCGGCCGGGGGAGCAGCATGCCCCGCAGCGCCGGCACTTCCGCCGCCGGCTACGGTGACGAGAGCGACAGTGATGGGGATGGGCGCCGTCTCGGGCGCGAGGTGCAGCATGCAGCGATGCGGCATCGAGAGGAAGGCGGCCGCAAGCTGGCTGCGCTCCGACACGTCGCCGGCGCTCGGCGCGGCGCTCGGCACGGCGCTCGCCGGCGGGAGTGACGGCGGCAGGGTGGCAGGGGCGGCTGCGGCGCCCACAGCGACGACCGTTGAGGCAAGGTAGTGCGGCGGGTGTGCTGACGGCGCCGGCGGTGCCGCCGGTGGCGGCGCGCGCGGATGCATGACAGGGGGGATGGGATCGAATAGAGAGGGTGGCGAAATAGCACTGTACTGGGCGGCATGGAGCGCGAGCAGTTGGCTCGCGGAGGGGAGAGCTTGTGTGGGGGCGGGGTGGGGTGTGAGGCCGCTCGGGGGGAGAGGCGAGCGCGGGTCGGGACCCCGACTCGCAGTCCACGGCCACGGTCCTTTGTCTTTGGATGGCTCCGATGGATGCGCGGTGCGAGGGGATGCCCACGGCGACGCCACGTTCACGTTCACAGCCGACGGCTCCGATGGATGCGAGGTGCGAGGGGACGCCCACGGCGACGCCTCGTTCACGTTCACAGCCGACGCCTCGAGAGAAGAGCCGGTGCCGTGGGAGGCGGCGAGGGAGCCGTTGAGATCACCGTTGAGGGAGGCGTTGAGTGAGGTTTGATGGAACGAGGGGTCGACTGAGGCGACGAGGGAAGCGGCGGCGAGCGAGGCGTCCAGGGAGGCGTTGAGCAAAGGTTTGATGGAGGGGAAGAGGGAAGCGTGCAGGGACGGGTTGAGAGAGGCGTTGAGGGAGGTGGCGAGCGAGGCGTCCAGCGACTTGGTGATGGCGCGCGAACGAGAGGGAGAGTCCGTCGGCCGTGCAGCGGCGGTGAACGCCGTCTGCCCCGGATGCGAGATGGCGGGACGCAGCCCCTTGCTCCACGACGACGCAACCTCGGCTGTCGAGGGCTCCCATTGCGCCTCCATCTGGCGACGAGGAGAGAGTAACGGCCCCGTCACGGCCCTGGGCAGATCGCCGAGATCGCGTCGATCCATCGCCGACGAGCTGCCGCTGCCCATCGCGCCGTGGTGGGCACCGGTCGTCGAGCCCATCGAGGCGCCGTGGTGGGCACCGACCGTCGAGCCCATGCCGGCGTCGCGGGGCCTGTCATAGGCTGTCGTCGGAAAGGGAGGGTCGCGGACGGAATTCCCCCACGGAGCGCCGGGACGGGCGCTCCACCTGCTCGAAGTGACGAGCGAGGGTCCGAGCAGCGACGTCGGCATCTGGATCTGCTGCAGCTGCTGGAACTCGGCCTGCAACTGCTGTATCTGCTGCTGCTGCTGCTGCTGCAGCTGCTGCCTCTGGCGCTGCTGCTGCTGCTCCAGCTGCTGCCGTTGCCGTTGCTGGAGCTGCTGGAGGGCGAGCTGCTCGCGCTGCTGGATCTTCTGGGGCTGCTGCTGGAGCTGGAGCAGCTGCTGCAGCTGCTGCTGCTGGAGCTGCTGGCGCTGCTGCTGCTGTTGGAGCTCTAGCTCCAGCTGCTGCTGCTGGTGCAGTCCCAGCAGCTGCTCCTCGAGCTGCTGCGGCTGCGGCTGGTGCGGCGGCGGCTGGTGCTCAAAGTGAAGGTCGTGCGGCTGTCGCTCGAGGGACGCTCCTTGTAGGCGCCCCAGCTCCTCGAGCTCCTGCCGCCGCCGCTCCCACGCGCCCGCCACCACGCGCCCACGAGAGGCCGCCGAGGCGGGCGCAGCGGCGGCGCGAGGCGGCGACGACGGGATCACTTGCGGATGGGGCACGTGCTCACTACAGCGCGGAGGCGAGTGCTCACTACAGCGCGGTGGCGAGTGGATCACTTGCGGACGGGACGGCGCGCTGTAGTGAGCACTTGCTCCTGGCGCGCTGGCGATGGCCGCCGCCTCCTCGGGAGCAAGTCCGAGGATGGCGGACAGGTTGCGCGGCGCGAGCCGTGACGGCTGTGGCTGCGGTGTTGTCCCTGACGGAGCCGCCGCTAGCGGACGGCTCCATCCCCGAGCCGCTGGAGCCGCCGCTGGAGCCGCTGGAGCCGCTGGGCTCGTGCACACGGGCGCCGTTCTGAGCGCACTCGAGGTGCCCTCTTGCAAGAACGCCTCGACGTCAGCCAACAGAGCCTCCGCGGTCGTCGGGTTCGTCGGGTTCGTCAGCGCATCCTCCTTTTGGAACGAGGCGCTGCAAGAGGCAGCACTGAGGGACGAGGCAGACGCGGCGGCGGCCGGCAATGCCACCGGCGGTGCGCCAACGACCGGTTGCGGATCGATACCATCGGGACGGGATGTAGGCGCGGCGGACGCCGGGCCATTGGCCGCCACATCGGCCGCCACGGGCGCGCAGCCCTCGCTCACTGAGCCCCCAGCCGAGGCCGCCGCGGCCGCCGCGGCCGCCGCGGCCGCCGCGGCCGCCGCGGCCGCCGACGGACCGCCGACGGGTCGCACCGGCCCATCACGCGTCCCGTCACAGAAGCTCAGGAGGCGACCACTCTCGCCGCCGCGCCGTCCCTCCGTGCGCCATACCGGGCGGCTCGCCGCCGAGACGCCCGCCTCGAAGCGCTGGTACGCGGCGGAGAGGATGATCGCGAGCAGCTCTGCCTCGAGCGCCGGCCCGCCCGCCGGCCCGCCGCTGGGCGCCGTGATGGGCAGTCCGCCGCCGCCGCCGCCGCCGCCGCCCGCTCCGTCGCTGCCGCCGCCAACGGCAGGTGTGCTGGAGAGACCCTTGTGGAGCGCCGTGTCGAGCGACGGGCCCGTCCACCACGAGCCTCCGTTGGTGAGCTCGGCAAAGGGGGTCAGGCCGCTGGGCGGCAGGGAGAGCCCGCGTGGCGCCGTTGGCGTCGGCGCCTTCGATGCTTGGAGTAGCTCGGCGGCAGAGCACGGGGTTAACCTCTCGCCCTCGAGAACTGCAAAGACCGCCTGCAGCGAGCGCTGCCGCTCGGCCTCGGTGCGTGGGCGCCAGTAGACTGCACCGTCGAGGTCGCACCGCTTTTCTGGCAGGCACTCGTGCAGCATGATCGCGAGCGCCGCGCCTGAGCGCAGGTCGTTGCCAAGGGTGGCGTGCGGCGGCGTCAGCGTGGACGAGAGCAAGCCCAGCTGGTAGGGTGCGAGGCGCTCCTCGAGCCAGCGCGTGGCCGGGCCGACGCGCGCGCGCGCCGGCCGCACCACGAGGATGCTATACAGTTGGTCGATGAAGCGCAGCACCAGGTCGCGCGGGCAAGCATCTAGCAGCTGCGAGGCCGAGCACATCGCCGATGCCTCCGGCGAAAGGCTCCACACGAATGCGAGGGCCGCCTCGAGATTTGAAAGCACGGTGGCGCGAGTCACTGGACGGCCGAAGCGAACGAGTCGCACGCCCGGCCTCTGCCGCTCCAGCACGTGGCACAGCGTAAGGCCGTCAGCGAACACCCGGTGAAGTTCGCAGCCCTCGACCGGCCGTGAAAGGACGGTATTGATCCACGAGCGCAGCACGAAAATCGGACGCCGGTTTGGTACATCGGAGAGGGTTACACCGGGCGGCGGCATGTGCGTACGTGAACGGGCTCCAGGCCCAGGGGTCTGGTGTCGGTGGTGTCGGTACCGATTGATCCGACTCGAGCTTCTCCGCACCCCTGTTCAAGCGCTCTCGCGAAACTTCCAAGACGGCGCTATTCGACGTCCTATATGCTATATGCGTGCGGTCGGCCGAGCTATGAGCGTTACCGCCACGCGGCGAAAGGTAATCGAACGCTTCGGCGTGTCCATGTTTTCCTCGATCCAACAATTGACGACGAAACGACCGCCGCACCGCGGAACCATGAACGGTCTTCGTCGCTCCCCCGCCGGGGAGCACAAGGCTGCGCAGCTGAACGGAAGCGACAAAGTGACCGGCGGCCCTTCGCCACTTTCGGCATATGAAGCCGCATCGAGCGAGGCTTTTGAAGCGGCCGTCGACCAACTCTTGGCGCTCTTGCAGCCGCTGCCGTTTGCTGACTCGTCTGAACGCCAGAGGACCGAGGCAGGCGTGCGAGCGGCGTTCGCCAACGCGGAGTATAGCACGATGCAAGCGGCGGAAGCACTGTGGTCGGAAGCGCAGCGTGACTTGAACGGCAAGCTCAAGGCGCAGACCTTGCAGATGAACCTGAAGCTCGAGCGTGCTCGCACGGCTTCGAAGGTTGAGAAGCAGCAGGTCGCGGTCGTGCTGGCGGAGGAGCACACGAAAGCCAGGGAAGAGGAGGAGCGTCAGCGGCTCGAGAGGGAGAGGACGGGTGGCAACCCGCGGCTCACCGAGGCGCACCAACAGATCAACGACCTCACGCTCGAGCTTGAGGCCCTCCGGTCTGCCAAAAAGGAGCTCGAGACAACTCTTAGCCAAATGGAGCTGAGCGTGTACCAGGCGCAAGTGAAGGCCAATCGGCTCGAGCAGTCGAACAAATCGCTGCTCGAGGACAACAATGCGTGGATGGCCGACGGCAAGGAGGCCAAGGCGGCGCTCGGACAGGTACAGGCGGCTCTCGACGCTGTGTCAGGAGACAGAGAGCGCATGATGGCGAGGATCTCAGAGCTCGTGCAGCAGCGGGACGAGCTCTCGGCATCACTGAAGGCCGCAACGGCCGACCTCGAGGGTGCGAGTGCCGCGCAGGCTGAGGCGGTGCGACTGGCCGTCGCGTCTGCGACTGCGCGGCTAGCTTCCACAGAAGCGGAGTTACGCGCCAATGAAGCGGACTTGCATGCCCTGCGCTCGTCTCTCGCTGATGATGGGGGCAATCAAGCCCTCAAGCTTCTCGAATTGCGCCGGGAGGCCGAGGAGCATCAGCGGCAGCTCAAGCAGGCCGCGAGCGTTGCCGCCGTGCAGCACGAGCAAAGCGCGCTCTTGAGCGCTCGATTGGTCGAGCTCACCACGGCGCTCGACGAGGCGCTGGAGCGCGAGCGCCGTATCGAGCACGCACGCGAGCAGGCTGAGCAGTCGTGGGCAGCGCGCGTGTTGCAGGCGGAGCAGCAGCTGGGCGTCGCGCAGGTCGAGCTCGATGCGGTCCGCGAGGTGGCGCATCAATTCTCTTCTGCCGACGTTGGGGTCAATCATTGGAGGGCGGAGGCGGAGCGGCGGCAGCAGACGATCAACATGGTGGAGGCGGCGCTTGCGACGGCGCGCGCGAAGCTCGAGATGGTTCAGAACAAGCCGCTAGGCGAGCAAGTGCACGAGCTCATCGAACGCTACCGTAGGGCTGAGCGCACCCTCGATGCAGCGCGCCTCGAGCTGGCACGAACCTCGCGGGCGATGGAGTATGCGTTCTCGGAGCTCGAGTTTGTCTTGGAGGCGGCCGACTCGCGCGTACGGCAGGTGCGCGAGCGCGCCAAGCAGCAGAAGGCGCAGCTTGTGCGCACAGCACTCGAGTCAATCACACAGCTTCGCTCGTACTTGACAGAGGCCATGAGTGGCCTCAGGGGGCCACCGCTGCAAGGAAAGCAGGGCAACCAAATGCCGTTGCAAGTGGCCGACCGAACGGACGAGAGGCTCGAATTTCGTCAATGGCGCCACCGCTGGGGGACCACCTTTCGCCGCGATGCTGGCGACTTGCTGTCCGAGAGCGGATTTGGTGCGCCACCGCTACCGGTACAGGGCTCCGAGGCTACCGGTACAGGTCCCCGAGGCTCGCCCAAAACGGGCGGCGCTCTGGGTGGCGGTGTCTCTCAGATTGTCCTCAAGAAGCACGCACCCGGCGTTGCGTGCGCCGAGCAGCATGGCGCTGTGCCGGGCACCCCGCAGCCCCCACGCCATCCACGCCCGGGAGGGCGCGCCATCCCACGAAGTGCCCCTGGAGCACGCAGTGTCGCGCTCAGTGTCGCGCCTCCCGGAGGCACTGCCATACCCCTTTCCTTCGCGTCGCCGGCCCAGGCTCGCTCCCCGAGGCAGCCTTCGACGGCGCATGCACTCGAAGAGCCGTTTGGATCTTGGCCTACCAATGGGGCGCCCGCGACGGCGCCGTGGCAGCATCAGCAGCACCGGTTGGCTCAGCAGCAGCAGCAGCTCGGCCGTCTCGAGGAGCAGGAGCAGCAGCTGCAGCTCGAGCAGCAGCTCGAGCAGCTCCAGCAGCGCCTCGTGAAGCAGCAGCTCGATGACTTCCATCAAAGCAAGGCAGCAGCGGCAGCTGCGCAACCGACCGCCTTGCCACATTCACTCCACTATCTCCTACCCGGGGGCGAGCGGTTTACCTATAGGGGAGTGGCTCTTGAGTCGCGACCGGTGCTGGCACGAGCGAACACTCCCGAGCTGGAGACACCTCACACGCACATGCACGTTCCTGGCCCGGCGCCTCCGAGTTCGCCGGAAAGCGTGCCCGTTGGCGAGACTCCACAACCCACGGGTTGAGGGAACGTTCTACGTTCTTGTGAAACTTGTGAGTTTTGTCGTTGGCTTAAGCTCTCAACGCCGACGAAGGACGAACCGCTACACCAATCATGGTAATTGAACTTGTATCGGTCGTTGCATTCTTGGCCGTTTAGGTTTCCGGCGGTTGGCTTTTAGCGGGTATCCCAGCCGACCGACCGCGAACCGGTCACCCGGACACCTTCCCGCGGCCGAACGGCAAAACCGCACTACCGCAGTGGTGTCGCGAATGCGCAGCACGGCCCGATGAGCCGGAGGGTGCCCGGTCGGCCGGACCCGGGGCGCGGGTCGCTGAGTGCCTACGTTTGCCCCCGCGCGTTCAATCAAGGGACCCGCGAGGTTTTACATGATTGTGAGCACCCTTGGTGAGCACCGAAGACGATTGACGATATTACCCTGCTTACCCTGCAGCAGATTCGGCATTCGAGTGTACCATGGAGAGATAACGGAGAGACTGATCGACGATCTGCGACTCTTTTCATCGTAGAGACACCCGGCGTGGTCGCAAAAGTTCTCACGAGGTCCAAAAAAGGTAAGGCGCCGTCGTGCCGCACCGCGTAAAGAAGGCGCAGCGCATCCGATCCGCATTCGTAAACCAGGACCCGTCGGCGGGGCCCGACGCTTGCCCTTCGTTCCGTCTCCAGCATGGGGAATGCGCAGGGGGCGGAGTGCTGCGCGACGCGCAAGTTTGAGCCCGAGTTCGCTGCCAAAAGCACCGCTTACTCCTCGGCCCTCGGCAAAGCCGTTCGGCTCAAGCCGCAGCTGGACACCAAAATCACGGATCTCGTAGGCACGTGGAAGGTGGAAGCGGAGGAGGGCTCGCTCGACGAGTATCTTTCATTGATAGGCGTGCCGTGGGTCTTCCGCAAGATGGTGGTGCGGCCGATCAGCAAGCAGCCCCTCCAGACATGGAGCATGCAGCAGGGCGTGATGGTTACGGGCTACATGGAGCGCGGCGACGTGCCCGACGAGTGGCCACTTGTGCGCGACGAGGTGTGGAGGAATCCGATCACGACGCAGCTGACGAAGCGTTCCATCGTCTTCCAGGATGGCGTCCTTTCGCAGACCTCGCACGGCTGGGTCGATGGCCACGTGGCCGAGACGTGCTTTTTCGTGGTCGACGTGAGCCGCGCGCCTGCGCGCGCGCGCCCTGGCCACCCCTGCGTGCACACAGATCAAGGCTCGCCGCAGGACCGTGCCCGCTCAGCCGTGCACATCTGCCCCGTCTTCGTTCCCTGCTCGTAGGACAATATGATTGAGCAGTGCTACATCGACGGCAGGCTCATGTACGGTAAGCGGTCGACCCGGGTCAGCTTCTGAGCCTCTCGCCGAGGCAAGCGGACGAAGGGATGCAGCGGTTATGCTGAGGTGGCCGCTGCGGTGCGGGGCGCTCGCCCGTCGCCGCTGCTTGTGGCATCATCGGACTGACGCTCGGATCGCATCGCACATCGGTCGACGAGCCATCATTCAACTGTGCAAGTATACATGTGCGCGCCATGCCACAGTACATGGAGTGAAGGAGACGGCGATGTGCCTCTTGATCCTCTGAGATGTGCTTTCGAATAGAGGAGTGCACTGTGCAGTTTGTGTGTGTGTGAATATTCAATATTGAAAACAGGACCACACTTTGTGTGTGAGTCGGAATCGAGATCAAGTGTCAACCTTCAACCTTTTACTCTGGACGTGAGACGACGAGGCGGACGCGGGACTCCAGAACGCCCTAACCACCCGTGAACATGCGTGAACGTGAACGTGATGGTACTACCGTAGAGTAGCCCAAAAACGCGCTAGCTTTTGGGTCCATAGCCGGCCTCGCTGCCGCCGCTTCCGCTGCGCTCGTGAGCGATGCCCTCGTCACCACAGGCTGCAAGTGAAGCCAACCCGCTGCTAGTAGCAGCCGAGACGCGCGCCGGCTTCGGTTTCGCGCGCTCCGCGCAGGAAATGTACGCGGCCGAAACGATGCTGTCGCAAAGCAACAAAAAGCCTTTCCGAGCGGAGGTGGAACAGGGAAAGGTGCGCGTCGTCGTCGACTGGAGGCAAGGCTTCGAGGGCCGAGGGTGCGAACGATACGCGAGTGGCGAGATTTACGTCGGCGAGTACATGGCTGGTGAGCGTGCGGGGCGCGGTGCATTCAAGCACGTGAACGGGCAGACGCTGGTGTCGAAATGGAGGCAGAATGCGCCGGTAGGCGAGGGCGTGCAGTGGGCAGCTGATGGGTCGAAGGCGGCGCGGCTAATGGATGGGAAACCGGTCGCTTCGATAACGATCGAGGAGGGCGCAGCGATCGCGGCACGGCTGGAGATGCCCGTGCCGAATCACTGGCTAAAATCATAGATAGGGCTACGGGCAGCCCTTGCCTCCAGCCGCCGCCGCTCTGAGCCAGCTCGCGAACCGGCCGAATAGCCTGGCGTGATGTGCTTCATGTCAGCTCGAGCGTCATCGGCGCCACCGCACATGTGTCGGCGCCGCTCGTCCATTCGCTCGTCCAAGGTCTAGACGTCTGCGTCTCGCCTCGGACCAGGGCACCCAGCACCCGCGCAGGTGTGCACAGGCTCTTTATAGATTGTTGACTCAGTTAGTGGCTATTGACGCTAAGACACAGCGAGTGGTCACGAAAGTTGGTAAATGTGTGGAGTATCATTACTACTGCTTACACGGAACACAGAGAGTTCACAGATCGTAGATCGTACCAGCATGAACGGATCCGGCACGGCCTCAGCGCGCCGAGTGCCGCAAGCGTTTGAAAGCGTGGGTCTGGCGGACCCTCAGAGGGGCTGGGGGCGTGAGCGGCGTGGGACGATGGATCGGCCCCGGCAAATAGGCAAAGACGCCGATTCGAGCGCGACATCGGCCAGGTCGGTTCGCTCGGGCGGGAGCGATCAGGCGGTGGGGAAAGGAGGCCTCTGCGGGCGCGCTCCTGGTTCTGCGTGAATCCGTGAAAGCTGAGACAGAAAAAACAGTGAGTGTGAGAAAGTGAAAGACAGCAGACAGGACCTTGATTAAGTTACATGTAACATCAAAATATCCCCCAAGAAAGTCGAGGACCCTGGTTGAGTCGGCCGACGACGCCCGTACCGCCCAGTGAAGGGTCCCCCTTTTGACGGCCGACGAATCCGACAAATTATCGGTGCCAGATCGCAATCCCCGATCAGAATGGCGATCGCGCTTCTGCTGTGCGCCTTGGCGCCGGCTACGGCCTGGAGCGCCGGTGGCGCAGGCTTGACGTTGCGCCGCCCGAGGGCTTTGCATGTTGAGATGATGGCGACCACGGCAACCGGGCTCGTGTATGTTGAGACTGTGGCGGGCAACGGACGGACGCCAGCGCCGGATGATAGCGTGACCGTGCACTATACGGGCAAGTTGGCTGCGAATGGGAAGGTGTTCGATTCGTCATTCTCTCGTGGCGAACCGACGACGTTCAAGGTCAATCAGGTCATCAAAGGTTGGCAGGAGGGGCTAGGGATGATGAAGGAGGGCGGCAAAGCCACCCTCACAATTCCGGCGGCTCTGGCTTATGGCAGCCGGCAGATGAATGACATCCCGCCGAACTCAGAGTTGATATTCGAGATCGAGCTGATCAAGGTCGGCGGTGGCAAGGCCGGCGGCTTCGATATCAGTGAGCTCATCCCCGGCGATTACTTAGCCCGCAGCTTTGCTTCCGCCTCTGTCGACAAGAAGAACGCATCTACCCAGTCGCCAGCGGAAACGCTCCAAAAGAGTGCCCCGTTCCTGCTCGGGTTCGTGGTCATCGGGATGGCGTCGTACTTTGGCGTCTTGCCTAGGTGAGCGAGGTAAACGCTATGGAGGTTGCTGTTCAGCTTTGCCTACACGCACTGAGGCTGTAAGGCATGGAGGGCAGCGCTATGGCGCTCCCCAGGCCCAGCACCGCCGCATCCTATAGTTCAACGAGCGTTTCGGGGGTGCTAGAGACGTATGTGGTGACGCCGAGCTCTGAGTGAGCATTGAAAGATTAGAGAGTTTGAGTTGAGAGGCGGTGGTGTGAAATCGCAAGCAATTACCGGGGTGAAAAGCACGACCGACACGACGCGCCCCCCGTATAACCGACGCCCGACGCCGGTAGCGCGGCCCCGCCGCCCGCGCGGCGCCCCGGCGCGTCATTACACGGTCCGCGGGTGCGTCACGGCGGCGTCGGAGACGAGACGACCGGAGACGGAGTCGCGCTGCCCGGAGTGCCGACTGCCGTGCCCCGGCGCGGCCGTCGAACCTTGGGCCTGGTATTGCATTCCGTATTGGGCCCGTGGTATTGCATTCCGTAGTGGGCCCGGTATAGCCGGTGTAGGATACTTGCCGCCGGGCACACGAGTCACACGGCTCACGCAACCTCTCGTCTCCTGCTCCATGCAACGCACCTCTTGCGTGTTGCGAGCCAGCGCACGCCGCCTCTCTCGATCTCCGCGCTTAGCCTTAGGCTCTGAAAAGCCCTAGCGCGCCGGCGTTAGGTGCAGGCCTCCCACTCCAAAGCAAGTCTGGCGAGTGTTCGAACGCGGCTAATAGAGGGCTAGAGGGTGCGAGGCCCCTAGAGGCCGTGTGGCGAACCATGAGACGAACCATCTTGGGTGACGAGGCCCCCAGTGGCATTCAAAGGCCTTGCGCTCAGAGGCATTCAAAGGCGAGGCGCTCAGTGGCATTCAAAGGCCATGCGCTCAGTGGCATTCAAAGGCGATGCCCAGAGGCATACGTCCGCATGAGCTCATCAAACGAAAGGACCTCGGCGACGGGGTGGGGCAGCAGCTCATCAGGCACTCGCGGCGCGATCCAGCGGAAGCACATCGTGCCACACGTGTGGCCTACGGTCTCGATGTGGTTGCCGCGGAAGACGCCGTCCGCGTTTGGGTCCGAGTGTGAGACGAGTACGGTCACAGCGCCCGGGTCGTCCTCGTCGGGTCGAGCGAGCGTCGAGTTCGTGTGTACGCGATGGTACCGGTAGTCGAGTGACTCCATCCAGTGGTTGTTGAGCTGGAAGTTCCATGCGCGGCACGGCGGTGGGCGGGCGCGGATGCGCAGCACCTCTCCCGGCGCGAGTCGCCAGTACGAGTGATAGTAACGAATGTTCGGATCTCCGCCCGCTTGATTCGAACGCTGCTGGTCGAAGAGCGGCAGCGTGTTGGTGTGGGACTGGAAGTCACGCGCCCACTTGGAAAACATGGACGAAGCGCCCGCGGCGAGGACGGCGGCGGATTGCAGGCCCTCGTCCAGCCGCGCGCTTGTGAGCGGCCTTGGTACGGCCACGCCGCCGGCACTCGTGCGGCGCGCGATCCGGAGGCTCGCCGGTACCTGGTGAGGTAGAGGGTGAGGGCGAGGGTGAGGGTGAGGGTGAGGGTTCGAATTCGGGTGCGGGTGCGGATGAAGGTCAGTCCGTAGGCTCGATGGTACCTCCTTTGATCGATCTCCAAACGTTTGACGCACGATGAACATCGCCTCGCGTGGTTCGCTCACGAGACGCAGCCAGTTGCGTACATCGGGCGGCCGTACGGCCGAGAGCACGAGCTCAAAGGTGCGCTCGGCGGGGGCGACGGCGTCACGTGACGGGTCGAAGACGAGTTGCTCGGCTTCCAAGTAGTCGACTGTGGACAGCCCGCCCTTACCGCCGTACTGGCCGCTCTGGGTGCCGAAGCCGAGGTACTGGACTGTGCCGCGCGTGCCAGTGACCACGTACTCCAAGCCGCCGTCGATGGTCGCATTTTCGTACAAATTGTCCGGATTGTCGGAGCCGATGCAGATCCTCGCCGCTCGGCTGCCATTGGCGATCGCGCACAGCTGCGGGGCCTCAACGTCGGAGCACTCGAGAAAGTTCTCGAGCCCTGCTCGTGCGAGGCGCGCGAGGTACCGATAGCCCTCGGCTTGGTTGAACGCATCTTGCGGTGCACCCGGTGCCACAAGCGCGCCACCCGCGGACTTGAGAGTGTCGCAGAACTCGGACCACGCGGCACCAGTCAGCACACGCTCATCCGCCGGCGATGAGCGCTCGCCAAAAAAGCGACGGCGCACTGTGAGCACCCGGAGAGCCATGGTGCGGTAGACGCCGAGGAAGAAGCGCAGAAGGAAGCGCGTGAGCCAAGGTAAGGAGGTGCCGGCCATGGTTTTCACAGGAGACACCTCGGTGCTGTGAGAAAAAGAGGACCGACCCTTCACAGTCTTTTTCCCGAAACATGCGGAGCGCGCGCAGCCATACCAGTACCGTCACGGCCCTCGTTCACGTGGGGCCGAGCAGTGGGAAAGCCACAAGGAGGTGAGCGGAGAGGAAAGGACTCAAAGTGAAAAGTGAGCTTTTTTGGTCGTTAGAGAGGTACCTATTGGTACTCAACACGATCTCAACACGATCTCAACCCGCCGCCTTCGCGACCCTCGCTGCCTGGCGCGGGTCGATCCACGGCTCCATGCGCAGGCTGACGGCGTCAAACCCAGCGAGCTTCACGTGCTCCGCCATCGGCGCGCGGTAGCCAAGACTCTGGAGCCACGAAGTTTCACTCTCCAGATCGTGGTAAGCCCCACCCACCTCCATAATGTGCTTCTGCTTCTTGCTCTCCATCACGATTTGCTTGCGAGAGAGGTGCGAAAAATACATCGAGGGGGTGACGCAACGTCCGTAATACTTGCCGCATTTGGTGTCGTTCCTCAGGCCGAAGCCGTATAGGCTCACTTTGCGACAGAGCGACATGGCCACGAGCACACTCATGATGCCCGTCGAGGGGAACAGCTTCGAGGTGCGCAGCACTGCCTGCGCCACGCGTAGCAAGCTCGGACTCAGCCGCGGTGCCGGCTCCCGCGGAATCCAGCCCCAGCACGCACCAATCCATTTTGTTTGGCAATAGTAAACAAGCGTGGTGCTCCTGGTCACGAGGCCCTCCCGACGCGCGTGCAGGCCCGCATTCAGCGTCGCGATGCGGATGGTTGTCTTGCTGCCGACATGCTCTTCGAAGCCGACGGTTGGAGCTGTATTCATCCGGATCACGTGGTCGGCTGCATCGATGCGACGACCGAGCGAGGCATTTATCATCACGCCAGAGCTCCCGACGACAGCACAGCTTCGTCGCCGGGTGGTGACGTCTCTGGTCATGTTGGCGGCGACGGCAGACTGCCACGCACGCAGCACGGACGCGTTGACCGAATCGCGGAAGCCGTACGGCGCGTGCTGCTCCAGGAGTGGCGCGGTGTCAGCCGTGTGAAACCAAACGTCGTTGCCGAGCAGACGTGGCGGCGTGGTGGCGTGGAACCAAGCTCGACCGCGCTCGTCCGACTCCATTGCGTGTGAAGACAAACTCCGACTGTGAGAAGCTTGCATTTGGATCCACGATCAGACATGATTAATACGCCGGCCCAGTGTCGTAGGAGACGACGACTTTATGGCGGCGTTTTTCACGGTCCTTCCAATCCTGTGAATAGCAGTCCGCTCCTTCAGGGCACAAGGCTCTGCGGGCCCGCTCTCCGAGTTGTGTGAGCCCGGGGTATATAAATGGAGCCCGGTGGACACGGAGGCGGCTACTCCCGTGGTGGACCCCCGCCCCCGCCATCGGGCCGCAAGTGGATCCATGCTCCGCCTGACCGAGGGTACCAGGGCCACAATCACTGGGCACCGCCGCCCTTACGGCCTCACGAAGAGCAGTACAGCCATCAGCCCGTCGAATACCGTCGTGGACCGGCGCCCTCGCAGTGGGCACCACCGCCATACGCGGGGCACCACGTGCATCCTCGCGACGGCGACGCCGACCACCGCTGGCCGAGCGTCAACGCCGGATGGCCAGCTCCAGGCAGCGGTCCCAATGGCGGCAGCGGCGGCTGGGGTGACGGATCGCCGCGCCCGAGCCGCTTCATCTTCCCGGGCCATAGCGGCGACCACCGTCAGCCCGACCGGCCGCCTGACCGGCCGCTGCCTCTGCCACCAGAGCGCAGTTGGCCGGAGCGTGGGCCGCCACCGCCCGCTGATCGGCCGCCGCCGCCGCAAGTGGAACGCTGCCCGCCGCCACAGTACGCACCGCCGAAGCACGGCGGCACTCCGCCCGCGCGCGAGTACGGCGCGCCGACGCGCGATCATGAACCTCCTCGAGGCGACGCACCTCCCTGGAGCAAAGGTTCCGGCACCGGCCCTGGCACCGGCCCTGTAAGTGGTCCACATGGCACCGGCCCCGGTCGGCTCGAGAGAGCCACGGGGGCGGAGCGCGAGCGTGACTGGCCGCGCGACGGGATCGTCGAAGTGGTCTTACCCCAGCCGCCGCGCCACCATAGCATCGACCCTTCACGTCGCGAAGAGACCCGTTCCCACGACGACGTGCGGCAATTGACGAACCGGAGCTCGGGGCAGCCATTCCACAGCGCGGCCGCCGTGCCGCCGATTGCGGCGCATGCATCCCTTTCCAATGCGGCGCATGCATCCCTTTCCAACTCCCATCGCCACTCAGCCCTGCTGCCGCCGGACTGCCTGCCGTCGCCGGCGCTGCCATCACAGCCGTCGCTGCAGCAGCGACGGGTCGGTGATCCATATTTGGGTCGGGCCAGTGCTCCATATTTGGGACCGTCGGCACCGCCGCCCTCGCAGGCGCCACCGCTACCGCCACCAAGCAGCACCATGCGACTGCCCTCAAGCAGCGCCGTGTTGAGCGCCTCGAGCAGCGCCGCGACGGGAAGCGCGCCCTCCTTGGCGCGCGCCGTCGCCGCCGCGCACGCCGCCGCTGCAGCACTAACCGCTCGCATCGGGGCTGCTACGAGTGCCACTACAGCCCGCGCCGCCGTGGGCACTTTTGGCGGGGCGCCCGTCACGGCGCCTCAAGCCACCCCCCACTCCGCCAGCGGCAGCAGCAGCAACAGCCACGCGCGCACGGCTGGCTCAGCCGGCGGCGGCAGCAGCAGCAACAGCCACGCGCGCACGGCTGGCTCAGCCGGCGGCGGCAGCAGCAGCAACAGCCACGCGCGCACGGCTGGCTCAGCCGGCGGCGGCAGCAGCAGCAACAGCCACGCGCGCACGGCTGGCTCAGCCGGCGGCGGCAGCAGCAGCAACAGCCACGCGCGCACGGCTGGCTCAGCCGGCGGCGGCAGCAGCAGCAGCAGCAACGGCGCCTTGGCTGCACCCCAGCCGCAGCCAGCCGTGCGACTCACGAAGAGCCCGAGCCCAGCATCGACAGCAGCCTCGACGGCCACCTCCTCCGTTGGCGCCTCCGTTGGCGCTTCCGTTGGCGCCTCCGCTGGCGCCCTTGGGCAAGCCTCGCGCCTCGAGGCCGCCCTCGCACGCGCACTCCGGCTGCGACGGATGAAAGACAAGGCACGCGGCGCGGGCGGAGCGGGCGGCGTGGGCGGCGTGGGCGGCGGTGTGAACGGCGGTGTGAACGGCGGTGTGAACGGCGGTGTGAACGGCGGAGCGGGCGGCGCGAGCGGTAAGCCGCGGCGGCTGTCGGCGCGCACGCACGCGCTGCGGCGGGCACTCGGGGTGAGGGCCGCCGCGGAGCGTCGTGTTGAGCGCACCGCGGCGGCCGCACGCCGCGACGCCCAACACGGCGCCCATGTAGTGCGGCGCAAGGCTGCGCAGCCGCCGCGGCCGGTGCAGCCGGTGCCGAGCCGTTCGCGAAAGCGAGCACGCCCCCTCTGCCGTCTGGCGATGCTTCAGGGACCGCGCCGTGCGCTGGTGCTCTGGCAGCTCGAGCAAGATCGCAATCTGGAGCCAGATCGCAATCTGGAGCCAGATCTCAATCAGGCTCCACCCGCGGCGGCGCTGGACGAGGATGAGGCCATGGACGACGACGAGGACGCGGCGGCCGACGTGGAGATGGCACCTTCGTGCGCGACTCCCACTGCCGGTATGCCCGATCGAGACGCCAGATCGAGCCAGATCGAGCCAGATCGAGCCAGATCGAGCCAGGTCAAGCCCGATCGAGCCGCCAAGGCCCGTGCTGCACGCTCGGCTAAGGCCGCCGCGCGCCGTACCGCCGCGGGCGCCACCGCCCGGGCGCCCGCGCCCGACACGGCGCCTGAAGCGGTGCCCATCACAGCGCCCGCGGATCCGGCGGACGAGGTGGGCGCGGGGGGCGGCGGCGGACGATCGGGCTCGCGCCCGAACATGCGCCCACGGCCGGCATCGTTACAGCTGAGCGAACCAATGGCCGCGGCCGTGAGCGGCACGCTGCCGCCGCACGCCGCTAAGAAGCGACGCGTCGGCTCGGGCGCCGTCTCAGGCGCGATCACGGAGCAGGAGGAGCTCGAGCTCGCGATGGCGATCTCGGCCTCGATGGCGGCGTCGATGGCGGAGCCGCCTCGCGCTGAGGAGGCTAGGGACGAGGAGGGCGAGAGCGCCGTATTGAGCGAGGCTAGGGACGAGCAGGGCGACCTTATTGATGAGGCGGACGAGAGCGGTGAGGATACTCCGCTCATCGCGCGCATGCAACGGGCCAAGGCCAAGGCCGCTTTCGGCACACCGGACCCCTCCGCCGCGCCCGCTGCAGCGCCTGAGATGGTGGGCCAGCTGATTGAGATCTATTGGCCTCTCGACGAGCAGTGGTACGCTGCCTCGGTGACGAAATGGGTGGAGCGCAGCGGCAAGCACAGGGTGCTGTACATTGAGGATGGCGTGTCCGAGTTCGTCAATCTGGAACAAGAGAGGTGGCGCCCGGCGCCGGCCGGCGTGAGCTCGTGCGCGGTCTCGGGCGCGGTCTGCCAGCTCGTGCGCGTGCGGGCGCCACCGGCTGGGCCGAGCCGCCCGCCCGCGCTGTCTACGCCCAGCGGCCTCGGCGCGGCGGAGGGCGGCGCGGCGGAGGGCAGCGCGCTCGCGGCACCCGCGGCGCCCGCGGCGGCGGGTGCGAGTGCGGGTGCGGGTGCGGATCGTCATCTCGACGAGGCGGGCGATGCGAGTGTGCCATCGCCCAAGACGGCGGCCGAAGAGCGCGGTGAGTGCGCGAGGACGGTCGGCGTGGACCTGGTGGAGCGGTATCGCGCGCAGCGGCGCCAGAGCCAGGCGCTGCGCCGGGCGTCGCTCACGACGTCGATGGTGATCACTCCGACATATTGGAAGCCGCCGCTGGCCGCTGAGAACGGTCCAAGCCTCACGGGGGGCTCGGTGGCCTCGCGGGGGGAGCGCTCGAGACAGCGCTCGCTCCACGTCGGTCTGTCCGGCCTGCTCGATTTGAATGAGCTCAAGGCGCGAAAGAAGAAGCTCATCTTTGGTAAGAGCGCCATCCATTCGTGGGGGCTGTACGCGGCGGAGGCGATCGAGAAAGAGGACTTTGTCGTCGAGTACCTCGGTGAGTATGTGCGCAAGGCCGTCTCCGAGGTTCGCGAGAAGCACTACCGGCGCTGGGGCTGGGGCGACGACTACATCTTCCGCGTGGACGACGATCTCTTCGTCGACGCGACGCGCCGTGGTGGGCTCGCTCGCTTCGCCAACCACTGCTGCGAGCCGAACTGCTACACGCGCATCATCAAGGCGGGCGGCAAGCAGCGCATCGTGCTCTACTCCAAGGAGCGCATCGAGCAAGGCGAGGAGATCACGTACAACTACCAGTTCGACTACGAGGACGATCGGAGCAACGCTATCCCATGCTGCTGCGGCGCGCGCAAGTGCACGGGCTGGCTGAACTGACTATGGTTGCTGAGGAGCCCGGCCCGGCTCAGCCTCCCCCCAGGTGGGGGCCGAGTTTACCTTTTCATATGGGGCGGGCCGGGCCCCCTCCCGGCCCTCCGCGGTTCCGGGTTTCGTTTAGTTCCGGTTCACAACCGTCAACGTACGGTACGACGCGCACGTTTCGTCTTTCGACGCACGCATGATTACGAAAAGATGAAAGAACGTAGAAAGAACGCGCATGCCGTTCTCGGTTCTCGTGCGGGGCGCGGGCCCACGCGCATCCCGGCGGCGCATGGCGCGGCGGCCGGCGCCGGCGGGTGGCCGGGTCAGTCGTCACCGACCGACCGTACACTGCGGTATACAGTCACCGCGACCCCGGAGACGTCCGGCAACGTCCGGTCGCGCGCCCGTCCCGGCCCGATTCGACCAGAGGGCTAAGGGGGGTATTGTTCCTTCTGGATTCACACACTATCATTTTCTACAGCTCCAACACAAATTCACTCCGGCCCATCACCGCATCTCGCAGCGCTTTTTCTCCAGCATCTCCCATGTTGCTGTTGTACTGGAGGTAGAGCTTGTTCAGGACCGCGTTGACCTTCAGCGCCTCCGCAATCGCCTTGGCACCGTCGTCGCCGATCTTGTTGTTGTTGAGCCACAGCTTGGTCACGACCTCGTTGACCTTCAGCGCCTCTGCGATCGCCTTGGCACCCTCATCCCCGATATTGTTCCCAAAGAGGAATGATCCGAGGACGAGGGTGGTCACCACCGCGCTGAACTTAATCAGCTCGGCAAGCACGATGCCCTCGGTCGGCCCTAGGCCCATCGAGCTCAGGTTGAGCTCTGTCAGCTTGTCCTCACGCAGCTCCTTGATCGGCACCCCAGAGAGCACCTCGAGCGACAAGCTGCCCAATGCTGCCGCCGCAAGCTGCTGCGCCGCCACTCCAACAATGTTGCTGTTGTAGGCGACGGAGAGATTTTTCAACACCGCGTTGACCTTCAGCGCCTCCGCGATCGCCTTGGCACCATCGTCGCCGATGGAGTTGACCCGGAGGTCCACCGAGGTCAACACCGCGATGACCTTCAGCGCCTCCGCGATCGCCTTGGCACCCTCGTCGCCGATGCGGTTGACGGACAAGTCCAGGGTGGTCAAGACCGCCATCAACTTCAGGTCCGACCCGATCAGGATGGCGTCGGCGGATTGGAGGCCCTGGTTTGAGAAGTCGGCCTCCGTCTGGTCGCGCGTCATGCCCGAGAACATGATACCCTTCTCCGTACCAATCTTGGCAAGCATCGTGGCCGACTCAATGTCGAGATTGTTCTTGAGCAAGTTGCAGTGTTTCAATACCGCGTTGACCTTCAGCGCCTCAGCGATTGCCTTGGCACCCACCGCACCGATCTTGGTATCGTCAAGGCGCAGGGTGGTCAAGACCGCCATCAACTTCAGGTCCGACCCGATCAGGATGGCGTCGGCGGATTGGAGGCCCTGGTTTGAGAAGTCGGCCTCCGTCTGGTCGCGCGTCATGCCCGAGAACAAGATACCCTTCTCCGTACCAATCTTGGCAAGCATCGTGGCCGACTCAATGTCGAGATTGTTCTTGAGCAAGTTGCAGTGTTTCAATACCGCGCTGACCTTCAGCGCCTCAGCGATTACCTTGGCACCCACCGCACCGATCTTGGTATCGTCAAGGCGCAGGGTGGTCAAGACCGCCATCAACTTCAGGTCCGACCCGATCAGGATGGCGTCGGCGGGCTCGAGGCCCTGGTTTGAGAAGTCGGCCTCCGTCTGGTCGCGCGTCATGCCCGAGAGCATGATACCCTTCTCCGCGCCGATCTTGGCAAGCATCGTGGCCGACTCAATGTTGAGCCCCTTCTTGAGCGCATCGACCTTGGCGCCACAGTCCAGGAGCGCCCGCGCCACCTCTTGCTTGTTCTCCCTGATCGCATAGTCCAGAGCGCTCACCCCACGATCGTCCCGGCAGGTAATGTCCGCCCCGCGCTCGAGGAGCATTGTGACGACTGCAGCGTGCCCTCCGTGCGCCGCGGCCATGAGCGCAGTCATGCCGCGGTCGTTGGTCTGGTCGATAAGCTCCGGCATATTGTCGAGGAGCGCTCGAAGCTCGTCGATCCGCCCAAATTGCGCCGCTTGCACGTGCGGTACAACTTCGAGCATGCCTCCCACTGACGGCTCCACGGTCGGGAAGGGCCACAGCCGAATCTCGCGGTCGGCGAGATTCCGCGCACAGAGGCGCAAGGCCTCCTCCCGCCAGGCCTCCTTTCGCTTTGAAGCGATCACCACCGCGAGCTTCGGCGCCGGGCGCTCCCCAAACGCGCGCTGCAACACCCCGTTGACCTGGCGCCATCGGAGCTGCCGATGCCATTGGTTCACGACGGTTCTCGGCGGAAAGAATCCACCGTGCACCTCGCGGCAGTGAGGGTGCGCATCGCGGCCGCAGGGCTGAAAGCACAGCCAGCAGAACGCCACGTTGCAGCTGCTGCACTTCATCGCGATGCAACCGTCTGGATCCGGGTCGCAGAACACCTCGCAAGATGGGCAGCCGAGGTTCAGGGCCTCGTGGAGCTCTGGCTGTATTGACTCGGGAGTGCACTGCTCTTCTCCTTCGCCTGGTGTCTCCGTCGTCCTCGTCGTCTCCGGCGTCTCCGGCGTCTCCATCGTCTCGAGGTAGAGCCGCAGCGCATCTCCAAAGAGGAGGGGCTCGACCATGCTGCGGCCAAAGGAGAACGCCTGCTGGTGGGCGCCGAGGCACTCGAGGGCGCCATTCGAGCTGCGCAACTTTGCCGAGCCAGCGAGGCTGCAGATGTACCTTTGAAGGCATGCCGAGCAGATTAGGTGGCTCTCGGGGCAGGCGAGCCCGCGGAGCGTGCTGACCTCCTCGAGGCAGATGAGGCACAGTGCTCGCGTGGCGGCCGCTCCATCGTGCGACAGCGTGACCTCCTCTCCGTCTCGCGCTCGCACGCTTATTTGCACAATGTGTTTGGCCTTCTTCGTCCAGAACACGATCGTCTGCTGCTGCTGCTGCTGCTGCTGCCAGAGCGGAGAGCTGGCAGGAACTGCGCCAAAGCGGACTGCGGGCACGCCCCCGGGCGTTGTACACCGAGCAGGAGCGCTACGGCGCGGGCAGAGCACCGAACCATGCACGTGAGACGACGGCACGGGCGTCAACCCGCTCTGCATCTTGCCCGACAGGCTCATGGCGCCGCTTGAGGATACAAAAAAGACAGCAAACAAGCGCTTCGATCGCTTTTCGCCCTTTCCCACAGCAGTCTTCAAAAGGCGAGCTTGGCGTTCAAGACGAACACAACTTTGGCGCGAGGTTATGATATCAGCTATTTTGCCCCTTCAAGTACAGACGACCTTTTGTGTCGTCTAGTATGTCAACTCGCTAATGACAGCAATACTCGACAGAAATTTGCCATCGCAGGCGCGCCCCAGCCCCCGCCTACGAGTACGTTGTCGTTCAGGCGACACTCTCTTCCGGAGGTTCAAGTTCATCCGGGTCGTCATGTGCATCCTCTTCGTAGCGGGTCGGGTAGTCGTCCACGTGCTCGGGTGGCTTGACGCCATGCTCCTCGAAGAAAGCCCGCAGCTCGTCTGAATCGCGTCCCCAGCGAGACAGCTCGATGGCGCCCTCATCATTCAGATTGCGCGCGTGCACATCCGCCCGGTACGACACGAGCAGCTTGACGGTGGCGAGGCTGCTCGCCTCTGCGGCTAGAAGCAGCGCGGTCATCCCGTTCTTGTTGACGTGACTCGCGTTCGCGCCCTGCTCGAGAAGCAGCGTGGCCGCTTCGAGGCTGCCAGCGCGGCACGCCTCAAGCAACGCCGTGTCGCCGTACCGATTCACATCGTCCACGTGCAACCCGAGCACCTCGCGCTTGCCGAGGAGCAGCCGGAGCGCCTCGAGCCGCTTGTACTTGGCCGCACGGATGAGGGGCGTGTCGTTGCGCGGCGGGCGCGGCGTCGCTGTCGCGGCCCGGTCCAAGAGCATCTGGATGATCGCCATGTCGCCGCGCGCCGCCGCCACCGTCAGTGGCGTGTCGCCGCGGTCGTTTGGCTGGTTGACGTCGAGGCCAGCCGTGATCAGCTTGAGCGCGTCGTCATGGTGGCCGTGGCGCACGGCGGCCAGGAGAGCCGTGCCGCCGTGCTCATTGCGTGCGTGTACGTCAGCTCCAGCCTCGACAAGCCGCCATAGCAAGTGGAAGTGGTCTTCGTAAGCGGCCACAGCTAGAGCGCTCTGCCCGGCGTTCGAGACTGCGCTGACATTGGCACCCTGTGCGAGAAGCCAGTTGAGCACCTCGAGCTTGCCGGTGCGCACCGCCTCGAGGATGGGCAAGCGGCCGAACGAGTCGGTCGAGCTGATCGAGCTCGCGTTCACCGCGCCGCGCTCGAACATCAAGTTGAGCACTCGTAAGTCAGCATGGCGCACGGCGCTGTAAAAGAGGGAGCTGGCGTGGGCCGAGCCCGGCTCGCCCAGTGAGGCGCCCGCGCCGATGAGCTTCCACATGGCCTCCGTGTGGCCCATGGTAGCGGCCTCGGCGAGGGCACCCTCGCCGCTGTCGTTGGTCGCGTTCACGTCGAGTTTTGCATGCTCGAGCAGCCACGTGATGATCGCCGTTTCCCCCATGCGCGCGGCCTCGTGCAGCACCGTGTTGGCATTCCAGTGGCGCGTGCCTAGATCGACGCCGCGCTTCTGCAGCTGGCCGAGGGCATCCGTCGAGCGATGGCGCACTGCCGAGAGCACGAGCGATGAGTGTGCATGGTCCGTCGAGCGCGTCAGCTGCGCGCCCTGTTCGTGCAGGTACCACACGATATCCCAGTGCCCCATGCTCCCTGCCTCGTTGGCAGCCGACTCGCCCCACTCGTTGGTCGCGTCTGCGTTTGCGCCGCGCGCGATGAGCCACTTGGCCGCGTGCAGATGGCCGCTCCTTGCGGCCTCGAAGAGCGGCGTCGAGCCGTGCCAGTGTGCCCGATTGGCCAGATTGACCGGCGGATCGGCGGCGAGCGAGGCGGTGTACAGCCTCTCCGCCTCGTCGAGGTCGCCATCGGTTATCGCGCGGCGGAACTTCCAGCCCGGGTCGTTGTCATCCGATTGGTAGTGGGGATATGGGTCGGGCGGCCCTGGCGGAGGCTGGTCGCTGCCGGCGGGGCGAGGCGCCCACACTCGACGTGTGTCGTTCGCCATCAGCGGCAGCGAGAAGATGACGAAGCCCGTGAGGAAGACTAGCAGGAGGCGAAGGTCGTCATTCTGGCCCATCGCCGTCGTCGGCGGCCAGTCGACGGCGGGCCTTTTGCGACGACAGAAGACACGTGTGAAGACCACCGAAACTGAACGTAGTCTCTAATGATACCACGGAATCTTGACAGGATTTATAATTGCAAACTATTAAGCCGAGCACGCGACACGCCGCCTCCAATGGCCGAGCCTATGCCTCCTCCCGCGAGTGCCGATGCCGATGGTGAGGAGGCCGACGCCATTGTCGACCCGTGGACGGTGAGCGGCAAGGTAGATTATGCGAAGCTCATCGACCAGTTCGGCTCGCAGGCGATCACACCACAGCTGATTGCAAAGTTCGAGCGGATCACTGGGTGCAAGGCGCATCCGTGGATCCGGCGCGGCATCTTTTTCTCGCACCGCGACCTCGACTGGATCCTCGACAACTTTGAGGCCGGCCGGCCAATGTACCTGTACACGGGCCGTGGGCCGTCGTCGGAGGCGCTGCACCTTGGGCACCTGATCCCGTTCATGTTCACCAAGTACCTGCAAGACGTGTTCAAGTGCGTGCTCGTGGTGCAGATGACCGACGACGAGAAATTCCTGTGGAAGGACCTCGAGCTCGAGGAGTGCCACCGGCTCGCGTTCGAGAACGCGAAGGACATCATCGCGTGCGGCTTCGACATCACGAAGACGCTCATCTTCTCCGACCTGGACTACATCTCGCACATGTACCCGAACATCCTCAAGATCCAAAAGGCGACCACGTACAACCAGGTCAAGGGCATCTTTGGCTTCACCGACTCGGACCACATCGGCAAGCACGCATTCCCAGCAGTGCAGGCGGCTCCCTCGTTTTCGAGCTCCTTCCCCCACATTTTCGGGAGCCGCGTGGACGTGCCGTGCCTGATCCCATGTGCCATCGACCAGGACCCGTACTTTCGCATGACGCGCGACGTGGCCCCGCGCCTCGGGTTCCTCAAGCCTTCGCTCATGCATGCCAAGTTCTTCCCGGCGATGACGGGCCCGGGAACGAAGATGAGCGCGAGCGACGCGAGCACAGCCATCTACTGCACGGACACGCCCAAGCAGATCAAGGAGAAGGTGAACAAGCACGCCTTCTCGGGCGGCCGGGAGACCGTCGAGCTCCACCGCCAGCTCGGCGGCAACTGCGACGTGGACGTCTCGTACCAGTGGCTCACGTTCTTCGAGTTCGACGATGCGAAGCTCAAGCATGTACACGAGGAATACTCGTCCGGTAGAATGCTGACAGGCGAGATCAAGGCGGAGCTGATCAGCGTGATTACGCCGCTCGTCGAGCGTCACCAGGCGGCGCGCGCGCGCGTCACCGACGGCATCGTGCGTGCCTTCATGACGCCTCGACCGCTCGACCTCAGCCAGGGCGGTCGGGTCAACCCCGCTGCGCCCGCGCTGCCGTATCCGAAAAAGGATGTGGAGGCGGCGAGCGAGGCGGTGGCGGCGGCGGCGGCGGCGGCGGCGGCGGCAGGCGGCAGCGCGGCAGGCGCACCGGCAGCGCCGGCAGCGCCGGCATTCGACCTCAAGGCTCTCAAGGAGCAGGAGGCGGCGGAGATGAAGAAGAAGATCGAGGAGAACGCCAAGAAGGCGAAGGAGAAGGAGAAGGAGGAGGACGCGAGAATCGCAAGGATGCAGGAGCTCGAGGCCTCGGGTATCAAGGTGGCGGGTGGCATGCACAAGTTTGACGCGTCCGAGGTCGACGTGCACGGTGGCAACGCGACGGCCGACGACTTTTTGGACGCGTTTGGCATGTGAGCGGCGCCGGGCGGACAGCCTCTCTCTGCGGGGTCGCACAAGAGGTCCGCCGGTGCCCGCTTCCGTGCGGTGATTCGGACTGGGGCGCCGCGGTGGGGGCGCCGGCGCGAACGGTCGCGCGGCGTGGCGATTTCTGGGCAATCAAAATGATAAATGACGATTATCTTTCTCGTCGCTACGTCTTTCGCCTGTGCCGCGAGTCCTCGGTTAAGTCGATCGGGTCGACGCGGGCGTCGCGTTCCCGCCGCAGCGACGCCGGAGCGCGGAGGACGGCGCAGCCACCGTCACCGCAGGTGACCCACTGGGGTCCGCGACCGGACCGTGGTCGACTCTCCGGAAGGACGAGGGTGACCCGACGGCGACGCGGTCCTTCGTGCTTCGAGTCGGCTTCGAGGCCCACAGACGATAGTGTAAACCCCGAGGTAGTGCTGTACCCGACACCAACGGGCCGTACCGCCTCTCACTTAACAATCACCATCATCATGTCAAGACCTCCACCAGGGTGAGTGCCGGTTATTGTAATGAACCAGGACCGGTTTTCCAGCGCCCTTCTCATCTCCGGAGGCTGCTGCGAGAGGAGCCAATGTTCTGCTGGCCGTTGCGGGTAGTAGCATTGTGGCTGACACGGGCCATTCTTGTCGTTTGTACTGGGCACAAGATTTTCTGAAGTGTTCCATCCGGGCCAAGGGAGGGGCGTCATGAAAATATCCTCGATGATATAGATGCCGCCGTCGCGCAATCTCGGGAACCAGAATTTGAAATTGCTAATCTGGGTTGATTTGAAGTGGTCTGCATCGTCAATCAGAACGTCGATATCTTTCGCGGGCAAGCCGACGCCTCTACGGCCGAGCTCACGCAGCTCCTCGAAGCGTGACTCCAAGTCCTTCATGTGGGTCTTGAAGAAGTGCACGTGTTGTTTGCGTGGGCCAAGATTAAGTGGCGCTCCGCGATGGCCGGGCACCATCCCATGGCCGTCCGGATTAGGTACCGCCGTCACAGAGTAATATTCGGCATTGTCGAGGCCGTACACATCGGCGTTTTGGAAATAGGTTGCAAAGGCTGCGCAACCATTTCCTTTGAAGAAGCCCAGTTCAACGACGATTCTGGCACTGAGTCTATAAGGCTCCAAAATCGGACAGTAAGCACGCTGGTAGTGGTGCACCGGCAGCTTGTCTGTGCCGAAACGCTCAAATAGTCGTGCTAGCTCACAGGCTTCAGTCTCGCGCGACGCTGTGATGTTCGTCAATGTAAGCAAGAAGGTCGCCAGCCGCAAAAGCACCCTTGTCTGACCTGGTAGTACTCCAGGCATGGCAGTGATGTGGGCGAACAGCGGAACAGGCTCGCCAGGTTGCGAAAGAGGCGCGCGCGAGAAAACTTTTCGAAAATCCTGGTTGAAGAGTCCGCACACACTTGACTTGACTTGACTTGGAGTCCGCCAGGACTTGACTTGACTTGCTGATGGAAAAACTACATGTAAATTTCCCCGAAAGTAAAATGAAACTGATTTGGTTGCAGGTCTTCACTGTGTCTTGTTTCGCTGTTAACAAAAGAGCCCAAACGCTCCCCAGCGCGTGTCCGAGATTTGGTTGCAGGTCTGTGTCTTGTTTCGCTGTTAACAAAAGAGCCCATATGAAACCACACTTGTTGTGGCCTGCGCTCAATGGACGCGCGATGTCTCGACTTCGCGGCGATGGCTGCCAAGGAGGAGCTCGTGGACAAGGCCATCGCGCGTGTAGCACGTGCTCCCACCGCGGAGGAGCTCGAAAGGAAGCGCCTTGCACAGGACGAGACTCTGCAATGCCGCGACTGCGGTGGCGACTTCATCTTCACTGTTGGTGAGCAAGAGTTTTTCAAGTCCAAAGGCTTCGAGAACAAGAATCCAGGGTCCACTCCTTTGGGCTTGGATGTCAGAGAGGCAGCCGGAGTGCCGGAGGTGGTGATGGATGCTGAGGAGACGTCGGCAGCGGCGCCAGCAGAGGCGCCGGCGGAGGCGCCGGCGGAGGCGTTCATGGTGGCGCAGCCGGCGGCGCAACTGGCAGCCGTAGAGGCAGAGGCGGCCATGGTTGCTGCGAATATGAGCTCGACGGGTGCAGCTGCCGACGGGTGTACAGAGCTGGCGGACGAGAAGCTGACAGGCCACGAGGCTGTGGATGACAGATTGGTGCCCGATACGGCGCCAAGTGCCCCTCTCCTGGCGCCGACCACGGGTGATGAGGGTGATGAGACGGCGGTTGCCCCCGTAGCGGCTCTGATGACTGACTCGCTCGGTGGCGCTCTCGCCGCTCTGATCGCCGCGCAGCCGCCCTTGCCGGAGGCCATAGCACCGGCGTCGGCGGCGCCGTCTTGGGCACCAGTGCCTGAGGCACAGCCAACGGCCGAAGCGCCACCCATGCCCGCCTCGTCAATGGGCGCCGTTGTGGGCGCCTCAATCCAATTCGCAGCCCCAGTCCAGCATGCAAGTGCTCACCCCGGCGCTCCGTTCCAATTCGCAGCCCCAGCCCCAGTCGCGTCCTCCGCCTCCTTATCTCCATCCTCCGCCTCCCTTGCTCCGTCGGCGGTGCCCTCATCGCAGAGCACCACGGACGCTCCCATATTAGGAAGGAGCCCCTCGGACGCTCCCATATTAGGAAGGAGCACCTCGGAAGATCCGCGGCGCAATCCGAACGACCCTCGCTGTGCCTCCGCCGCCGCGCGATCTCGCGCGAGCTTCTGCGCAGCACCGACGGCCCTTGGCTTCACAGCCCCATCGATTCACAGCCCCGTCGATTCACAGCCCCAGTCGACGGCCCTTGGCTTCACAGCCCCATCGATTCACAGCCCCATCGATTCACAGCCCCAGTCGACGGCCCTTGGCTTCGGCAGCTCGATGGCGCTTGGTGTGTTGCCGTTTGGGCAAGCGATCGGTGGTGCTAGCTTCCCCCCGATCGGTGCCCCGATCGGTGCCGGCAACGTCTCCGGCGCCAGCGAGGCCGCCACAGCGATGGCGGCAGCTTTAAGTGCCTCGGCTACTCTCTCATCGGCGCCCGCGACTGCGCCAGATCGCATGCTCGCGACGGCGCCCCGACCGCCAGCGCCCCAACTGCCAGCTGCGCTCGCGACGGCGCCGGCGCCCACAGCACCCGCAGCACCCGCAGCACCCGCAGCACCCGCAGCACCGCTTCTGACGGCTGCGCTTGGGCCGGCGACGATTCCCTACGAGGCGAGTCTACCTGCCCGGAGCTCGAGTGACGGCGGCGGCTATGAGGGCGCTCTCAGCAGGGACGCGACATGCGGCGCTCGACCTCGTAGACCGGAGAAGCGAACTCGCGAGAAACGAAAGCTACCCCAAAACGACGGGCGCGCTGACCATCATGGCGCTCCGTCCCAGCATGCAAGTGCTCACCACGGCGCTCCGTTCCACGACGAGCGCGGCCAACACGGCGTGTACGTTGTGAACGAGTACGGCGTTCCAGTGGTGGCTCCGGGTGCCGGTGCCGGTGCAGGTCCCAGTGCAGCCCCCGCCCTTGCCACTCCACCCATCTTACAGGCGCCGCCCGTCTCGCATGCCCTCTCGTCGCCCGCCGTCTCACACTCGTATCGGGAGTCACGCCCCGACGGGCGCGCTGACAATCGCGCCACCATCCGATGCAAATTCTTCGACCGTGGTAGCTGCTATCAAGGTGCCAACTGCCCCCATGAGCATCTGATTGCGTCTGATTGCGTCTGATTGCGTCTGATTGCGTCTGATTTCATCCCTCATCAGGTGCCAACTGCCCCTTTCTTCATGACACCAACGGCGCACCGATTGGCACACCGGGCGGCGACGGCGGCGGGATGAGCGGCGGCACCAGTGGCGGGGGCAGTGGCGGCGGGATGACGATCAACGAGTACGGAATTGCGGTCCCCATCATGCCACCTGCCAGCAGCGGTGGTGCTGCCATCCCCCCCACCGGTATGTCCGCGGGGGGTGGCAGTATGCCCCCCGGGATCGCCACACGAGAGCGCGGCCCACCCCAGCATGCAAGTGCTCACCACGACGCTGCACTCCCCCCCCACATACGCGGCCGCGCCCCCCCCCTCTCATACGGAGGCAGCGGTGGCGGTGGGGCGATCTTGGACAGGCGGGATAGCGAGTTCCTCGCCTCCCTTGAGGGACGGAGCGCGGGCGCCCACGTAGGGGGATGTGGCGGCGGCGGCGGTGGGATGGGCGGCGGGATGGGCGGCGCCGGTGCCATGGGTTACGGCGGCGGTTACGGCGGCGGTTACGGCGGCGGCGGCGTGAGCGGCGGCGACGGCGGTGGCGCCACCCACTATGGGCCGATCGGGAGCAAATACCCCTCCGCTCCAGGCAACTATGAGACTCTGGCTTCTCATGACAGGGGGGGCTATAACGGCTATAACGGCAGTGTTCGTGGCTTCGGCTATGGCAGCGGCGGTGGGTACGGAGAACAGGGTTCATGCGCCATGAGCAGCACCGACGCGGCGTTCTTAGCTGAGCTCGAAGCACCTACCGTCTACGCGCCAGCCTACGCCCAGACCCAGCCTCCGTCTGCTTACATGGCGCCGCAGCGTCAACACGCGCCCCAGCATCAACACGTGCCGCTGCCGCACATGCCGCTGCACATGCCGCACATGCCGCCGACGCACATGCCCTCGAGAGAGGAGCTGACCTTTCTTCGTGAGCTTGAGGGCTCGAACCGCGGCGGCTTGGATGGGGGAGGAGGCTATGGAGGAGGACACCTGCCGTATGGGGAGGGCGGCGCGTACATAGGCGCTCGAGGCGACCCCATGTGGGCTCATGATGCGCCTCATCCTAACCGCGCTGGCAGCGAGTTCCGCGGCGGCGGCGGAGGAGGCGGCGAGTTCCGCGGCGGCGGCGGCGGCGGCGGCGGCGAGTTCCGCGGCGGCGGCGGCGGCGGCGGCGGCGAGTTCAGCGGCGGCGGCGGCGGCGAGTTCCGCGGCGGCGGCGGCGGCCGTGGCGATGTTGGTCGCCAACCACCGCCGTCACAAATGTACCCCGACACATCGCGGCCGCCCAAGATGGCGCGAACGGGTCCGCATCCGAGAGGCGCGCCGCCCGCAGCTGTGCCTGCCCCTGCAAAGGGCGGGGTGCCTCGCTCGGGCGTCAACGGCTGCCCCGAGGAGGGCGTCAATGGCAACTGGCGGTGCACCGGTTGCATGAACATCAACTTTGGGCATCGCTTCACGTGCAATCGATGCAAGACGCCCAAAGGTGTGTGAGAGTGCTGGTCTAGTGGTCATTTTGTGGTCAACACTCTTTGGGTGCGTGCTCGGGGATTGTGGTGCGTGAGATCGAGCCGAGCTGTGGGGGCTACCGTACTGTCGCCGCTCTCGCGGGGGCTCTGCGTCGTTTTTGAATAACTGAATATGTTTATGCCGTGGACTTCGAGTGCACACGATCAACGGGTCGCTGCCACGCTTCATTCACACTCGCGAGTATAACCGATCGCGCTCGGCTTCCTTCAACCAGAACTTTGCGCGCTTTTCGCGCTTGCATTTCGCGCTCGGGAAGCGAATAAGCAAAAATGCCAACGCACATGAATGGCATGCCGCGCCGTTTTGATGCCGGAAAGGACGCCTACGCGCATGAGCACAGGGCGCACTCTGGGCAGGACTGCCGCCACATCATTGCCAACTTAACGCTTCTGAAATATGGAGCCGACCCACGCAAGTACGCTGCTATTGCCCATCAAAACTACCGCATGGGCGGCCAGCATCTCAACAGGTCCGTTGAAAACAGGCTCGACAACGCATTTCATCATATTGTCGACGATGATGGTGAGGACTACGACGCGTATTACCTCTACAAGTGCGGGATCCCCTACCAACAGCAGGAACAGCTCCTGCGGAACCGCTTCAACGCGGCCGAGGAGTTTTATGACCAGACGAACGATCCAGCATACCGTAATATTGCGAGGGACATCAAGACTGTGGTTACAGAGAACCTCGCCGCACGCCACACGCTCACCTTCCCCTGGTGAGGATGTGGGTGCGGACGCAGAACGGACGAAGGAAGCCACGGACGAAGGCAGCCCGGACGGAGACGCTCGGTCAGAGGCTCAGACCGGCGCTCAGAGGCACTTGTTAGCAATGAAACCACATGCTCGCACAATCATCATTAGGATCTGCATGTGCACATAGTGTGCGGTCAGAAATGTAGCAGAGTGTGCGTGCGATTCAGAATAGTACTTCAAACCACGGGTCACGCGCAAGATGAACAGCCGGGAATGTCTTCTACTTATTAGAAGGCTGAGTCGATCAAAGCGAAAGGAACACCATGTGAGTGTCGTCTGTTGCCTGGCTCTTGAGATTTGACCGGCAGCACGAGATCAAAGAACCATATTTGAGGGAACATTGAGCGGACAATGACGGTGTGTTGAGAGAGCTGCGGAACAAACTAAACGCGCGCGGAACCGACGCGTTCGGCGTTGATATCGTGGATGGACACATTTACATGTAGAGCTTCCTCTAAGAAATGGGTACTAAACGACGGTGCTGAACGCGGTCTGACACGTGGCCCTGGCCGTGCGCCCCTCAAGGGGCGCCCCTGAGGCGCTGAGGGGCCCCTGAGGGGCCTCTGAGCCCTGTTGCCTGTTTCGTCATGTACGGCTTATTCGTTATTAACGACGCGAAATCAAGTCAAATCTAAACAGAAACAATAGACAACCCACACAGGAAGCCCATATCGAAAAACGCGCTCAGGAGCCCGTTACATTGCAGGAACTTAAAACGCGCAACGCCGCGCCGCCGTGGGCGACCGCGATTGATTTCCAAGCTCGTCCGATTTTCCGAAGGCGCACGGACGGACGGCGGAGCGAGCGACGATGACAATGGGCGACGAGGCCCGCCGACGCATGGATGAGGTCAAGTTTCGAGACACGGGTGGCAATATGGAAGAGATTCCGGGCTTCAATTTTGAGTACAACGACAACTTTCAAGAGCCGCCTCCAGAAATACTCCCCGTAGGCTTCTGGCCCCGAGGGCGGCCGCCACCTACGCCTCCAACTATCTGCCAGCACGTGCAGGCGCGGCATCAGGCTCATATTTCCAAGACAAAGCCAAATGACATGGTGCTTCAGAATGCTGCAGCGCGCACTGACAAGCGGGCGCTCAGGGCTAAGGATGGAGCTGTTCTACGTATGCCGTACAAAGTCGTCCTCAAGCCAGAATCCCAAGCTGCCCGAAAAGCGGAGCGGCCGCCGTCACGACCTCTGCCGCATCCCTTTGACTACCCATTTCATTAGCCGGGCTCTTGGGGCGGCGACCGCCGAACGCAAGGCCTTGACTCTCCCAAATTCTACAGTTAACGAAAAGCCCCGCGCACGCCCGGGCCACCACGTTTTAATCACATTGGCACGCGACAATACGGCTCGGCGAAAAGCATCGCGCAGGGTCGAGCTAGACCCGACGGTAGGTGGGTTGTGGACTCTATAAAACTGCACGCGACTCAAAGTTGCTCAGACTCTTTCGCGTTTCGGTGAGAGAGCGAGCGCCCGCGGCGCGGGTGAGTCGCAGCCTCGCGGACGGCACGTCGGCTCCGTAGCCGTACGATTATCTTACGACTTACTGGCCGAGTGGCGTCGCGTGGCTACCGTTCGCGTCACTCGTCAGTAGCCGGCTGCAGGATCCACGGGCGTCACTGGCGGCTCTCCACGCAGGAAGGCGTCGAGATTCTTCTGCCACACCTCCCAGCCGAGCTTAAAGTCTGTGCTCACGCGACTCGAACGATGCCAACTCAGAAATGAGAGGGGAGCCACACACAAGGGAGGGGAGGGGTGGGGGCGGTGCAGGGGCAGGGGGCAGAGGTGCCGGGCTCGAGAACCGAGAACCGTCCACTCACAGGTTTCGGTGTAGTCTGCGTTGTGCGCCGAGATGAGGAGGCGCTCGCCGTGAATGGGATCCCACAGGGGCGATTGGGCCGGGAGGGGCTCGACCTCGAAGACATCGAGTGCGGCGCCGCCCAGCTTTCCCGCGCGAAGCGCCGCGTCGAGCGCCAGCTCGTCCACGGCGACCCCACGGCCGAGGGAGACAAAGACGGCACCGGGCAGCATCGCGTCGAACTCTCTGGCACCGACAAAGTGAAATGTCTCAGGCGTGCCAGGCAAAGTACAGACGACTACATGGCACTGCTCAAACAGGGCCTTCTTATGCGCGGGAAGCACCGGGCCGTCATATGGGCCCAAAATGAGGTCAAAGCAACCGGACGTGTCGGGTTTGCGTGCATTGCGCCGTAGCGCGACCGTTCGCATGCCGAACGCCTTGCCAAGCCGCGCGGTGGCCGTCGCGATGTCGCCTGAGCCTAGCAGCCCCAGAGTGAGACCGCGGAGCTCGCCCATCACAAACTTGTCCCACTTGCGTGCGCGCCGATTGGCCATGCACCGGGGTATTTGCTTGATGAAGTGCATAGCTGCACAAATACTCCACTCAGCCAAGCTCGAGCTGAAGGCTCCGCGGCCATTCGACAGCGGCACTTTGGCTGGCACGAGCTCCTCGCGGGCGAATGCGGCAATCGGGTCTATGCCAGCGTAGAAGCCGTGCACCCACTTCAAGTTGGGTAGGTGGCCGCCACGGACTAGTTCACGTAGCACGGCCGGAGAACCCGGTGGGATCCACAAGAGAGCCTCCGCGTCGGCGAGTCGTGGACCATATGCAAGAAGCTCCTTCAAGTTTTCGCCGAGCAGGAACTCAGCCTTGCAGTGAGCTGGCAAGTAAGATAGCGCTGGATTGTTCAGCGGAGTGACTACGGCGACAGCAGGCGGACGAGTACTCAGGTATCGCAGCCGATACAGCGGCAACCGAGCAAGTCGCCTTCCGAGCGCCCGCGACATGACAAATGTGCGACCTGTGGTGTGTGTGATCTCTCAGTCCACAGGGGCCACACACCCGGGCAAAGTGAAAAGACGGTCCGGGGGGCCGCCACGCCCTCCGCCTCCGCTCCGCGGCTCCCGCGGCCTCCGTGCGCCTATGGTTATACCAAACTTCGATACTATCTTGACCAATATCTCGACGGACAGCCATGATATCAGCACGCTGCCAGTGTACAGATAGCTGGCATGCCCATCAAGCGCGCACTGTTCTCCGTCACTCTGTGAACGGCCTCACGGTCTCGGACTCGGTCCTGTTTGGCTTGGTCACTCAGCTCCCGCTCGAGCGCGAGTACGACTTCTTGCGGTAGGATAGGGACGTCCGCACACGGCCAAGGAAGGCGATCGCCTCCACCTCGTCCGCGCAGTACTGGATCGGTTGTGGCGGGCTGACCGTCTTGGTCACCATATTACAAAAGGAGCGCACGAAAGGGTTCGGCATCACAAACGCAATGCCCTGCACTTGCGTGTCCCATTCCGGCGCGTTCTTGTCCGCCCATCGCATGCAGTGCTGCAGCAGCTTACGACCAAGGATCATCGGTGGTAGCCGCGCCGATGAAAAATCGTACAGAACCAGCATTGGTTCGCCAAGGCCGAGAGCGGCGTCTTGGACCTTGAGACACCGGGGGATGTCGTCATTATCGTCATACTCGCCGCCGAGTGCTGTGATGTGGAGCAGGCAGAAGGCAAGCTGAGGCCATCGCTCGACGGACACCGAGCCGATCGGGGTGGTCACCGACAAGATCGCCGTAGGCCTTGACGACGAGGGTGCCATATTAGGCATCGCCGACGCTGGCGATGAAGGCGACGAAGGCTGTAGCGCTGCCTTCCGAAGCAAAACGGGTGAAGAGTGTGCCAAGTCGACCATCACCGACGCGGGCGATGAAGGCGGCTGTTGTATAATTCTTGTCCGATTCGACGTTGGCCGATGCGGCATCGCAGCTCGATTCATCTCGTTCAGTGGAGGCGCGAGGGGAAGGCAACAAAGGAAGGAATCCCAAGGTGATGACGTAGACTGAACGGATGGAGCATGGTCTATCTGGAGCACCGGCGCCGCGGCGGCCCGAGGTGTGGCTGCACACTTATTTGGCGTGTGATATAGCACGCTTTTTGGCAACTCGAGTGGCGCCATGCGTTGCACGTCTGGCTCAGAAGACTTGTTCGAGTGCAACATGTTGCTCGGGCACAAGAGCTTGACAGCAAGCCAGTCAGCGAGCACTGCAGCAAAAAGCAAAGTAGCAGCCAGAATAAGAATCACGAAGATCGTGTCGTCTTCGCCATATTGGCCAGAGAGCTCCAAATCCGCAGCCGGCGGCGGCGGCATGCGAACGCAGACGGTCATCGAAGTCGGAATCTCTAATTCCTATGCGCGAAAACAGATTTGGATAGAAATCGAGATGCAGGTCGGAGATGACAAGAGTCACACTTTGCCGAAACACGTTAGACGTTCGGGGCTGCGACATGCGTCAGGGTGAGCGCGCGCTGACCTTGACTTTACTCGGACTTGAACGCGTGGCCGCAGACTCACACCGGAGCGCGGAGCCGGCCCCGCTGAGAGACGGAAACAATCATTAAGCCGCCGAGATATCGCTTATGATTGAGATATACAGAGCGAGGCGCGGCGCACCCTCGAGGCGCACCCTCCGAGAACTGACTCAACTCACACACACTGTCTATCTCAATCGTGATCGTCATGCGATGGAGTTGTGCTTCATTCGAGACTTTACCCCGCGGCAAACGGTGACTCACGCCCCGGCACAGGCTCGCAGGAGACTTGGCGCTGGTTCCCCACACCCACGCCTTGACCTGCGCGCGCACGGCACGTGTGTCACATGTGTGTCACATGGCCTCAGGAGGCCGCTTTCCATACGATGGCGCGCATCTGGCTCGGTGCGAGCGTAGGCAGGGGCGGCGGAACCGACTTGGCGGTTGGCACGGCCGACTTATTTGGGGCGCTCTCGGGGCCGGACAGGTCGGCTTGCCGCCCGGAGCTGCGCGACGAGAAGAACAAGGCGCACACGATCACCAGCACCCCTGCCATCATCTCTAGGCAGCTTAGCAGACGTCGCTTGCGGTGGCGCCAGCGGTGGCGACGCTCCGCTTCCTCAGCCGCCTTGGCGGCGGCGCGCATCTGCGCTTCGTGCCAGCAGCGCGCGCGCTCGACGGTCTTGCGATGGCCCTGCGACGGCTCCCAAACGAGTGGGTCATCCGCGTAAGACTGCGTCCATTTGGATGCCTGCGCTAGCCGGCAGAGGCTGACCGCGTCTAGCATTTGGAAGGTCATGAACAGGAGCTCGGGCGGCAGAGTGTGTAGTCCACGTGCCTCCGAGCCCAGGACAGCGTGCGTGACGCACGAGCGCGGAGCCCACTGCGGCGGCTCAAGGAGCACTGATGGAGGCTGCGGTGGCTCGATGGATGGCGACGGCGGCGGCTGTGATTCGGACCGTGGCATGAGCAACACGCGCTTGGCTGCTCGTGCGAACCACGCCGTGGCCGCCGAGTTGCACACCACTTGTGGCATTCCCAAGTGCTGGAAGAGGTACAAGTCCGCGCCCGTACTGCGTGTAGATGGCAGAGGTCCGCTGTTCACGTCAGAAGAAACTCAGCCGACACACAAACTCACGAAGTAGTGGAACAGGAGATGCACACCTACATCTCGAATCACCCGCACATACACGTCGACGGAGCGCGCCGCGGTCCCGTCCGGCGGCCGGCAAGTCGTTGGCGACGCGCCCGGGACCGCGCTCCGGGAGCGCGGTCCGCGCGGACGGGGCGGACGCGAGCATTCTCCAGCACAAGACCTAATGTACTTTATCACGCGGCGCCACGTATAAGGACGGCAGTTGTCATGTGAGATGTGTTTGTTCACGGGCCGGATGCAAACGGCGCATCGTCTCACAGCCACGCAGCGCCACAAGATTACATCATACATGCGTGGCCGCGCTCACACTCCACACCCCGACCAGGCGAGCTCTACATGTAGCACCCACATTCGTCACTTGCGCCCTCTGCTCAGGGCGAGGTGACCGCCGCTCCGGCCGCGCAACGCCGGATGGAGGAGCGCAAAGCTGGCCGTCACGGCAATTGGCGACTCATTCGAGGTGGCCGTGGGTGCGAGCGATGGCGAGCGCGACATACCGGCCGCGGGTGCCCGCTCCATTGCATGCAGAGATTCCATTGCATGCAGAGACTCCATCGCATGCAAATGCGATGTGGGCGCGCCAGGCGAGCCGAGATTATGGCCGAGATTATGGCCGAGATTATGGACGACCGTTGGGCGCGGCGCTGGCGGCTCCGTGCGATGCCAATCTGGCAGGTCGGAGCTCAGTAGCCCCATGACTGCATACGGCAACGACGGGTCTGCCGAGGATGATGGCGACGGCGCGAGGGTCTCAGCCTCGGTGTTGACCGGCGTCGAGAGTGGCCTGCGAGGCGACGAGGGGCCGTCTTCGGCGCCGCTGGCCGAGCGCACCGAGGCCGAGGCGGCGGCCAGCTCAGCGGGGTGATGGGCGATCAATCGAGAGGTCATCTCACCTGGCGTGCAGTCCGTTAAGGCGGCAGCGAACTCCGCACGCATAAGCACCTTCGCGAGCGCCTCAGCCTCTCGCCGCATATCGACACGCATAGCCTCCCTCAGCTGCGAGTGTGACTGCCGGTCCCGCGACGACGCTGCGTGCGAGCTGGCGGCGGCGGCGGCGGCGGCGGCGGCGGTCGGCAAAGCAACGGCCGAAGCTGAGCGTTGCAAAGAGCGCACAGTGCACGGCAGCGTTGGTGGTGATGGCCACGGCAGCTCGAACGCTTTCTCAATGTGCGGCGCCGTGGTGGGCACATGGAGCGCCGTGGTGGGCATATGGAGCGCCGTGGTGGGCACAGGGGGCGACGCTTTCCCCGTGTGCGGCGACGGCGGCGGCGGCGGCACCGGCGGCGGCGCCATCTGCGGACCAATCTGCGGATCCATCTGCGGCGGCGCAGCTTGCGGCGCGTGCTCCTGCGACGGCGCCTGCGGCGGCGTCGTCATCAGCGGCGGAGGCGGCATCGACGCCGGCGGCGGCGGCGGCATCGGCGGCGGTGGCGGCGGCATCGGCGGCGGTGGCGGCGGCGGCATCGGCGGCGGCGTGCGCAACGCTCCAATGGCACTCATCGCCGACTGGGTCGCCTGCTGGGTCTCCAGCGGACCCTTTGCAGTGACGCTCAGGCACGCGGCTGCCCTCGCGGCATCGGCCGCCCTCGCTTTGGCAGCATTGGCAGCAATAGCTGCTTGGGCGGACTCATAGGCGGCTGTGGCAGCTGCGCCGGCGGCGGCCGCAGCGGCCGCATGCTCGGCAACTGATTTGCGTGTGGCGCTCGTCGGAACCGCCGCTGGCTCACGCCGCCGCCCAAACGCTATCTCCGGCTTAATCTCCGGCCGGCACTGGCGCTGCGCCGGCGGCGTCTGCAATCGCTGCGGCTGCGGTTGCGGTCCACCGACGACGAAGGCGTTCCTCGGCACGGTGTGCGGCTTCGGCTTAGGCAGCGGTTGCGCCTGCAGCTGCGGCTGTGACTGCGACGGGCGCAAGGGCCGACGAAACGTCGAGCTGCGCTCGAGATTGCCCATCGGGCTGGGAGCCCCTTCGTGCTCTTGGAGCAATTCCCACAGCCGAAAGTAGGGCACACGCGCGCGCCCGCCGGCGAAGCTGCGCTTGGCCTGCCGCTGCTCGAGCCTTGTCTCGAGCTCGGTCCCATACAGGGAGCATGCCACCTCGTGAAGCATGCTCCCTAGCGCCGCGCCGCGCTCGCTACCGCGCTGCAGCCAGCGCGGCTCCCCGACGCGTTGCCGCCATCGGTCTCCATCCCACTCGACCATACCGGCGCTGCCGTTGCCGTGGTCGTCGAGCTCGCGCTGTGGGTGCGCCGTTTGGCTGGGCTTGAGCTTGGTCGGCGCCGAAGGCAGCACCGCGGTTGAGTGCATCGTGTGCCAGCACTCGGCCACAGACGCGAGCAGCTGCACAAAGCCCGCAAAGTCGAGATGGCTTGGAGTGAAGCGCGAGTGACGGCCCGCGTGCAGCGGCTCAAATGGCGTCTCGCACGATGGCTGCTGCACGGCGGCCGCATTGTACAGGCCCGTGGCCAGGCAGTGCGGCACGACTGGCGCGAGCTTTACGCCCGTCCTGAGCACCTCAGCAGACATGCGCCTAAAGCCGTCTGCGGTGAGGCTGCGGAAGGTGATCGGCGTGGTGTCGGCGCTTAGAAAGCAGCAATCGGCGTACATGTCGAAGAGGATTACGAGCGTGCGCTGCTGCCCGGGCGTAAGGCAGAGCCACGGCTGGCCGCACGCCGCAGGGAGGCACTTCCAGTCACGCTCCGGCATAATGGTGGCGAGGACGGCACAATCGGAGGAGGAGAGGCCATTGAATGGGTAGTCGACGACGGCCTTCTCGTCGGTCTGGATGGGCGAAGACGGCACGCTCGATGCGAAGAGGAAGCGGCTTTGACTATTCGAGGTAGTCGTCATTGGGCCCGGATGGGCTGCTGGTGAACAAGAGCGGACGGAGGTGATGACGATCGTTACATGAACGTTTAGAGAAGTTAGAAAAGAGTATGCGTCGATGATTACATGTAGCTTCAAACTGCGGGTGTGGCTCTAAATTTGTCCGATGAGGTTCGCATGACTTGACTTGACTTGACTTCACTTGCCTTGCGACGATCGGCACGCCCCTCTCTCGTCGCTTGCTCGTCCGGCACTTCCAGTCTCTCCGACGAGTGTGCTCGATTCGACGAGTGTTCGGTCCACGCACCTCAGGTATGGACCGAATTCCACTGAGCATGCGACTCGTGAACAGCGTCAAACGACGTGCGCGCGTGGCGGCTGAGGATTGGCTGCTGCGCAGTGCTCCCGCATCCGGTGGCAGCAGCAGCACCGCCGCCGGTGGCAGCAGCAGCAGCAGCAGCAGCAGCAGCAGCAGCAGCAGCAGCAGCAGCAGCAGCAGCAGCAGCAGCAGTGCCAGCAGCAGTGCCAGTGCCAGTGGCAGCAGCAGCGGTACCAGTGGCGACAGTAGCGACACAAACAGATCCACCGATGCTCAGCACGCCCCAGCGACCGCAAGCGCCGTCGCTTTAGCTCTCTCTCGTTTTCCTGAGAAGCCGAGAAGCATCGGAGTGGCGGCCAGAACCAGCCTTGCCGCCAAGGCAGCCGCGTGGGCCGCAGAAGGCCGAACCATCACCGATGGTGCAGCGCAATCTAGTAGTGGCCACAAGCACTCCGATGCCAGCCAGTCAACGGCCGAGAAGGCGACTTCCACTCGGTCAGGGACCTCGGCCACGCTTCACCTCGCGCGCGTCAACTCGGAATTCATCCACGAAGCGATGAATGGCAACCGGCAACGGCACGAGGAGCTAGCGCGCCTCGCACGCGTACGTCCGCGCGACGTGCCGCAGCTTATCTTGCTCCGCGACGGCACAAGCGCCAGCAGCAGCATCGGCGGCGGCGGCGGCGATGGTGCCGCCAGCAGCAGCAGCAGCAGCGGCAGCGGCAGCAGCAGCAGCAGCAGCAGCAGCAGCAGCAGCGAGACCGCAACTGAGCTTGATCCTCGCCGGCTGGCCCAGGGCTCCGACGAGTGGCTGCGCCTGCGCGCTGGCAAGCTAACTGCCGGGCGATTTGCCACAGCGCTCGGTTTCCAAGGTCGTCAGCGCCAAGAGATCCTGTGGCGACGGCTCGCCATCGCCTCAGCTCAGGCCAACGGCCAAACCCAGCAGCAGCAGCAGCAGCAGCAGCAGCAGCAGCAGCAGGGTAGCTACGGTGTGCATTCGATGTGGCCGACTGATGACAGCTTCGACTTTGATGACGACGACGTTGGCGGCGCGTGGGGGCATCTACATGAGCGCAGTGCGCTTGCAACGTACCTGACGGGGTTCCTTCTCCCGCGCTGCCCGAGCGCCTGCCTGCACGAGACAGGCTACTGGCCGCTGTCTGGTCTCAAGGAGCGCTGCTCGATTGAGCTCGGAGCGAGCCCCGACGCGCTGATCGAGGGTGCAGATGGCGTGTACCCCGGGGGCGTGACACTTGAGGTCAAATGTCCGTTCCGACAGGGAGCGCCGCGAGCACAGCCCACCGTCTTTGCGCGCCAGGTGCCGCAGCTGCAGGGGGCTCTCCTCGCCACCGGGCGTGAGACCGCGCACCTTGTCAGCTGGGCACCGAGCGGCTGCGCTGTCTTCGAGCTGCAGCGCGACGCGGCGTACCAGCAGATGCTCCTTGAGTACCTCGTCGCCTTCGCCGCTTGCGCAAGCGAGCAGCGCCCTCCCGGGCGCGCCGAGGCGCAGCACGCGAGTGCCGTGCGCGCTCAGAGCAAGCTCGTCGCGCGCCGCGCGATCAAGGTGGGTGACATTGCAGCATCCGACTGTGTGGCGCTGCTGCACGAGTAGCGGCATCTCACGGTGACGTGACCCTGACCGACTCGGTGAAGGGAGCCCTGCGGGCCGCCGTCGATTTGGCCTTTGCGAACTGCAGGCAAGGTGTGCGCGCGCGCGCCCGGGGCTCAACAAATCGAATAAAGGTTGCAGCGCAGAGGAGGACCCGTGACAGTGTACGTAGAATATACTTCCGCGGGAATTTGAATTTAGTGAGTAGGTTACCGAGAATTCGCAGCTCCAGCCTCCACACGGTCCGGTCCACGCATCAGCATGACGCATTTGAATAACGGTGCGCGCGCGGTTAATGCGCGCTTCGTTGACTAAAGTAGAGAACTAAACGGTCGTCTATAAGTAAGTCTCGCTACTCACATCCGTAACGAAACGAAACGACAAACGGGGGTGGGGAAGCCGGCGGCAGCACTCTAATAAAACCAATGAATAAAACATTCACACACGTACATCTACATGTAAGATGAAAGATGTATTCAGTAAATAATGAACCTTCACCGAAATAAGTCCGTGTTGAGCTAGTCCGTATTTAGCAAGTCCGCGTTGAGCAAATGTTTTGCGTGCTCAACACGGACTTAGCAAGTGTGACCGTGAAAGCGTGAATTCACACTCGCTAAGTCTCGTCGGCACTTCCGTCCTGGCAACTTCCGTCGGCCTTCGAGTCGCGGCCGGACGCCCCGACAGTCTCTGGCACTCATAATGAAGGTCGCCGCGACGCTTTCCCTGCTCCTTGCCTCCACGGAGGCCTACTATTTCTACTCGCTCGGCGACTGGGGTGGGTCAAGTGACACCGAGCCCACGACTCAAGTGGAGTATAACAACGCCGCCGGCATGGTCAAGGCGGCCCACGGCCTCGATGCGAGCAAACCAGAATTTGCGCTGCTCGTGGGTGACAACTTCTGTGCGAGGGCCGATCTCGAACCCGAACGTCTGCCATCTGCCCTTATGAAATCTGCATGACTCTCCTACAATAGCCCTGCTGTGTGACTCTCCGACAATTTGCTTCGAACTCACTGGTGGCTCTCCACATTTGCTAACCACTGGTCCGGCGATCGAGTTTCGAGTTGCGCCTGAGCAGACGGCGCTGGCATCCAGGGCAATGCGTACTCAAAGCGCTTCCAGCAGACGTTCGAGAACGTCTTCAACATCTCGAACCCTGAGCTCAACATCCCCTTCTTCGCGATCGCGGGCAACCATGACCACAAAGGCAACGTGACCGCACAGATCGCGTACACGAAGCTCTCGAGCCGGTGGACGTACGACGATTATTGGTTCACCAAGTCGCTCACGGTCGACGGCGTGACGACGCAGGTCGTCATGATCGACACCGTCACGATTGCGGGCATTGCCTACAAGGACGATGCCACTGGCGAGATCCACTCGAACGAGCCGCACCCTATGCAGGCTAACTGGACCTCGCAGCTCCAGTGGCTCGAGGAAACCCTCAAGTCCTCAACTGCTGACTACCTGTGGGTTGTCGGCCACTACCCCCCCTACTCCCAGTGCGAGCATGGCCCTACGCACAAGATCATCAGGGAAGTGCTGCCTCTGATGTCCAAGTACAAGGCATCGGGTTACATCGCGGGCCACGACCACTGCTCTGGATATTACTTTGATGACAACATGGCGTTCGTCATCGCGGGCGCGGGTAAGCAGTGCTGCTACGAGCCCAAAAACCTCAACAACAGGGCCAACCCGGGCTTGCCTTTGTTCCGTATGGACGCTGGCGAGAACAAGGGCGACGGCGGCGGCTTCGCCTCGTATACGGTGACGCAACAAGCGCGCCCGGCAACACGCTAGCCCCCCTCAATCCCGCTCCCTCTCCCTCTCTCTCTCACCACCTCCTCTACAGCTGGCCACTGTCGATTCCTCGACTGAGCCTGCCCTATACGCCCCGGCCGATACCACAGGTGAGCGCAACCGGAACGCAGATCCGTTTCCACATGGCCTCTGGCGCGGTCCAGTACGAGCCGACAGTCATCAAGCCGCGTGCCAAGAGCTCTATGCTGGTCGAGCAGGCCGCGTGAGCGCGCGAGCATGTCGTGTCGAGCGGCGGGTGCGCTCGACTGAGCACGTCTCCGGTCTCTTATGGTGCATGAGAGCGCACACGGGTGTGGCAGGGCGCTGCCTGTACTGCTGTACAGCAGCCACCCCCTTCGCCTGGTCCCCAGATGCCGACCGGGCCCTTGTGAATTTGCGTCAAATCCACACATTTGCCGATACACTGTTCCATACACGTCTCGGGGACTTCTTCGTCGTCGTCTCCGTCGCGCGCGACAGTCCGGTCCGCCCGCGCGCCAGCATGTCCTGGCGCCATGCGCGGATCCCGATCGGCCGGCATCTCCTCCCCGGGGGATCGGGGATGGCGTCCAACGAGATCATCGTGCTACCGGCCAGAACGAAGCAATCCCCCACGAGCCACGTCCGAACGACGGCAATCCCCCCAAAACTTCAACGTAGCCGTTAAGCCGTAACGATGTGGCCAATGGATGTTGGCATGTGCGGGGGGGGGGGGGAGGGGGGGGGGCGGGCGCGGGGCGGCTCCGTCGGTAGCTACAGCTGCTCGGCGAGGGTCGGGACTGCGGAACCCCTATTTAGGCCCTATACGACATGACGACTTCATCATCTGTTTTTACTGGAGTCTTGGTACTTGGATGGGGGGTTCATGGCAGGGGCACGCGTGTCCCCGATTTACACACGCTTTCATCACACTTTCCGCACGCGCACGACGGGTCACCTAGGGTCACCAACACGATTGTGGGTGTCATGTGGGTGTGTCCCGGCTCCCCCCGGTGTCTTGTTACCAACTCTAGGTTGTTACGGTTTTCACCGGAACTGTACCACCGTGATCACAAACGTTGCCCCTTCCCTACCCCCCCCACCCCCCCCCACCCCCCCCCGCGGAGCACGTGTTGGTGTGTTGTAGCTTGCTTGCTTGCTTGGTGTGTTGTGAACGCCTGTGTTGTGTTTACGTGTGGTGTGTGAATTCATGAACGAAGACTTCCGA
>Ga0210248_100164_pt1 | contig 54436 bp, 31 predicted proteins | sample ChrtobMetP3_32mM_FD_155493 | JGI IMG/M metagenome (GOLD analysis project Ga0210248, IMG submission 155493) | Chrysochromulina tobin associated microbial communities from unialgal haptophyte culture, Seattle, Washington, United States - P3_32mM | ecosystem: Host-associated > Algae > Haptophytes >...
TTGCAGCCCTTCGTTCTACGCGCGACGGCGATTCGAATGGTACCATCGCGGTCCCCTAACTCCCAGGGGTTCTCAGATTACACACTCGCCACTACTGGCCTGAGACCCCTGACCTGAGCTGGAGCCGATGGAGAACGGTTACGTAATCCTGGACATTCCTTGACGCTTGAAAAAACTCGATTCCGACGCAACGCACGGTTCCATACGGTTGAGGCAGTTTATTATGGGCACCGGCCTCCCTCGCCCGCCGGGGATCACGTCATCATACCCTGACAGATGTTTGGGGTGTACTTACGGCGGGCTTCTTGAGCCGCACGAGAAATGAGGCTGCAGCGTGTAGCCGGTTCAGAGGGCTGGCCTCCCATTCTGCCGCGGCCTCTGCAGAAGCAAATCGTTGCTTGTAGACATTCGCGACTTCCCTGCGGTTGCTGGTAAGAACTCGCACCTTTGTCTCAATGACGAGATCATTATTGGCACGCTCCTTCGCTGCTGCTCGCCTGCGATTGTTCTGCGACTCCTCCATCGCCCTCCTAGCGCTGACGCGCGTTGCAGCCGCTCGTTGCCTGTTGGCACGCGCCCGTTCGAGGTACTCCTCGTCCCTCTTCTCGCGCTCGCTCTTCAACTGCTGCGCCTTGTCGCGGATCTGTGCGACAGCCTTGCGATTAGCGGACGCGAGCTGTTCCGCAGTCGCCTGATCCGTCATGGCGCGCACTTGTGCGACCATGGATTTGTTGGTGGCGAGCTTCTCTTCGCGCGCCCTCGACACCGCCTGCGCCCACTCCTCGCGATACTGTCGACTCTGTTGGCGATGGTGCTCTTGCTCCTTTTCTTCAGTCTGGGTCATCTTCACCTGAAGTGCTGACCCCAAGAGAATGCGCTCACGCGTGAGCAGCTCGTGCTCCTCTTGTCGCCGCTCGCGCTCTGCCTGCCAGATGGCCTCCTGGTCACGCATGGCGCGCACGTTTCTCTCGTTGCGCTCCTGCAGCAGCTGCTGCACTAGGCGACTGTGCTCCTTCCGCTCCTGACGCTCGCGACCAAGCTCGCGACCGCGAACCATCCACATGTTTGTATTGTGATCCTTGAGTCGGAGCAGGTCCTCCTTTTCCACCCTGGTCACTTCGGCGATCGCGTGGTTATCAACTTGTTCTCGATAACGGATGAAGACTGTGTTGGGCACGGGCGACGCGCGCTCGAGGAAGGGACTGGTGTCGAAACAGACGTCTTTGACGCTAACACGTGGCTGGCGTGGAGCCACGTCCGTCTCACCACCCTTGAGAGCCAGCGATGCCGCAGCCTCCTCAGCTGATCCCTGCCCGATAGCCCGGATGATGGGCAAATGGATCTTGGCTAGGTTCCACAATCCGCCCTCGGTGGCGTTTCCCAAAATCTCACCAATCGGGGGACGAGAGGATTGGGAAGGGCCACTGGGCGAGGATGACTGCTGCAATAAGCTGGCTTTGGCAGCACCCGTGGTAGAGCTGCTGGCAGGTTCCGCTCCCGAGGGCCTGGCAAGCTGTAGGGGCGCCAGTGATGATGATGACGAGGGCATCTCTGCCGAAGGTTTCTTCGGCAACGACGACGACTTGGTTGCCGTGCCGAGAGTGCTCCCGTCTGCGGTCGGCACAGTCGGCCGTGGAGCAGGCATCGCGTTCCCCAACGGGGCCGCTTTGAGCTGGCTTGCCATGTTGGGCTGCTCCTGGACGGAGCAGCACCCAGGTTTGCAGAAGTTTTTTTCGGACGTTTCGACGCCGCGAGATCATATACTAACTTGGCAATCGTTAGAGTGTCATGGGGGTAACAGGCCACTGGGCGTGACCGTGAAAATAAAAAAAGGGGTTTTGTGCGAGCGTGGCGGCCGGCGCCTGGCGGCACTTCACTTGTGCCTCGAGTCGAATCGGCGAATCATGAGCGGCAGGCCCTTTGCCGGCGGCATGCTCATCGGCGTCATCCTCGGCTCCACCGGCTGGTGGCAGTACTCGGGACAAGACTCGCCGCAGCAGGTTCGGGTGGCATCTGAGCGTAATCGGCCGTTGGCGCTCGGCCTGACCGTGCCTCCGCCAGCGACAGAGCAGATCCAGGCGACAGTGGACGATGCACCTCCCACGCCCACCGTAGCCGCGGCAGAGCAGATCCAGGCGGCAGTGGACGAGACATCTCCCACGCCCACTGTAGCCGCGGCGGATAGCTATTGGAGCGTTGGCAAGCTGCGTCCTCTCACACGCGTGGTCGATGTGGCCGCCCCAGGGATGGCACGGTACGTGGTGCAGCGCCGTAGCTACAAGAAAGAGATCATTATGTTCACGTCCGACCACCAGATGATTGGGTGGGCTGGCCACTGGGTGAATCAGATGCGCAAGCGTGGATACGAGCACTGGCTCATCCTCGGGGATAAGGAGAGTACTTGCCACACTCTGCAAAAAGATTGGAAGCCGATGGTGGAGCGCTTCGGAGAGGAGGCACTCTCGTGCGCCTACTCGTCGTACCCCAAATCGCACCCCGGCTGGGAGCAGTGGAAGCCGAAGCACAGCGTGCACGATGATTTGCACTACGTGTATGTGCTGTGGGCGTCGCGCTGGTGGGTCTCGTGGCAGTTCCTCAAGGAGGGCGCCAACGTACTGTCCCTCGACGTGGACGCGGTCCTGCTCACGGACATCTACCAGCTGCTGCGCGCGCCGCCGCTGAGCGAGCAGGACGTAATCCTGACACAGAACGCAGACGCGTCAAAGTCGCTCAACTGTGGTTTCGTTTACTTCAACCGCGACGCCGCGGGCAAGGCACCGCCCACCAACCGTGAGCTGGGCACGAAGGCCCGCCAAGAGCTCAAGAGCTGCGCGGCGGCCCACGATCCGAATTCGGAGGCGGCTGAGGCGGACGGCGTGCCTGCCGCCGAGTGGGTCGCGCGCGCCGTGTGGGATCGCATCGCGCTTTTCCTTGAGTTGCGCCGATCATCGCTCTCCGACTCGCCTGTGCGGGAGGTCCTGTGGGAACAAGACGCATGGAACGATTTGGCCAAGAGCCTTGAGCTCAACCGTCGCGTGTTTCCTTGGGCGGTGGGCTACGGCAAGGACAGCGACCTGTGGCCTCTCCTCGGATACAAGCGCACCGTGATCGGCGGCATGCTGCATCAGGAGAAGTGGGTCGATCGGATGATCCTATTTTGGATTGCTGCTGATTGCCGCTGGTTGCCGCTGACCGCTCCTGATTGCCTCTCCTCATCAGGTGGGTCAAGTGGAAGAGCCTCAAGCTCGATAAGTCACTTCCTCCATGGAAGCCACCTAAAGAAGAGCATGCTAGACGCTTCTGGAGGGGCACGCTTCGCCAGCCCCTTCCGTGGCTGGCACTCTGCCCTCCGGTCAACCAGTCTTCGGGCGCCGACGTGCAGGTGTCGCCCGGCACCACATTCAAGGGAGTCCCCCTCGGCGTGGTGGCGGAGGATAGCCGACCGCTACGGCGGGGCCGGATGATGATCGCGCCCATCTGGCTCGCATCTCTCGGATCTGACCCAGAGCCTGCGTGGGCGGCGGCGAGCCCGCCGGCGTTCTCGTACCTGCACCTGACGAACATGTGGCACTGCTTCCCTCACATGTGCTGGTCCAAGGCGGGTCGCCTCTTTTGGCTGCGTGCACATGGCTTCTGGGACGAGCGCCTCGACGACATGCAGATCACGCCGCGGGGCGCGCCCTTTTCGCCCCAAACGCGCGCGCTCGCGCTTCCGTTGAGCTTCTATGCGGCCGTCGACGCGCTCACGCCACCGCACAGTGGTGATCCGGCCATGGGCGTGACGGCACGCATGCGCTGGCTCGCCTTTCGGCGCATGCATGCCCTCATCCACAATCTTGTCACGCTCGCGGCCCTTGTCGACCGAAAGCCGGTAATCCCGACGGTACCGTGCGGCTTCGTTCGCGCGACGCAGCAGCGCGCCCAGGACCTGTCCGCCTCCTCGCGCTTCGGCGTAAGCCACCCGAGCGTCGTTGCAACTGGCACCAAGGAGAAGCCGGTCTGCCACCTCGCGCCGGGCACGTGGCGGCCGGGAGGACCCGACCAGTGCTACCAGAACCGGATTCTTTCCCAATTCGACTACGATCGGTTCGCGCGCCAGCCGTACGCAATCAACGCCACCCGCCACCCGCTGCCGACAGTACGCGTGCCCACGGCGCCCCTCGAGCCGCCGACGACCGTCGCTTCGTACGAGAAGGTGCAGCTCGACATCGAGCAGTATCGCACCTTCTGTAAGAACGTCGCGGCCCACCCCAACACGATGGTGCTCGAGCTCGAGGGGCTCATTCCCATACAGGACCTCGTGCTCGACGCGCCCGTCGGCGTCTCCGAGTTCGAGTCCGAGGCGCTGCGGCTCAAGTCGGGACGCCCGCGATGGCGCTCGCTCCTGCAGGCCCCACAGCTCGCCCAGCTCCTCGACGTCTGCCCTGGCGCCCAAAAGTTCCTCGACTCACGCAAGGCGTGCGTGGGCTACTACCTCGCTGAATAAATGGCAGTCAGGCAACTGGTCGAATCTGGCTGGTTGAGCCCGCGTCGCGCCGGCGCGGTGGTGGTTGTGGCGGCAGCTGGTGGCAGCTGGCGTCTGGCGGCGGCGCGCGTTGGCATCGTTTGGCGTTTCCTTCGCTGGCGAATGGCTCAAGGTGCGGACTTTGAACTTCGGTTGCAACGCCCAACGCGTGTGTTCAAGTGTTCCGCGGGCGCTGCCCGCGGCGGCGCGTTGTGGGACTTGAATCTGTGATGTGCATGATCCGATCATCATGATCACACCGTGTGGGCATCGCGTGTGCAGGCGGGCCGCGTGTGTGGGCGGGTGATGTCGGGCCGGCGGCGGCGCCTTGGCCTCAGTGTGCCCTCGTCGCCGCGGAGCGCGGTCAGCCGCGAGTACTCGCGCGGGGGTTTTCCGTGGTCTTAAGCGTCAGATTTCCCCTGCAGATTTTCGCGGTACTGACATTCACGCACGCCCCCACACATGCGGCATCGTGCCTTTCGTGCCTTCACCTTGCGGTTGGCCTTCCGGAAACGCTCGCTCTGAGTCCACTGAGCACCTGTCGGCGCGCCGGCTTCTCATGACTCATGCGCGCGGATTCCGCCGTCGGCCCGCTGCCGCGACTGCCTAGCTCATTCCCTAGATGATGATGCTGATCCGCTGGTCCCTCCACAGGATCACATGGGGAATCCTTGAGGACTCAGACATGCCGGCCATGTCGCCATGTGCCATAACCGCCATGGGAGTCGTCGATCGCTATTCGACCTGATACCTGATGCTTGCTGATGCGAGATGTCATTCCCTAGATGCTGATCCCTACAGGATGCGCTGCGTCCACCCTCTCGTCGCTATTTAGCAATCCCAAGCAAGGGAAGATCCTCAGTACGCGTGAAGCCCTCTTGCACCGCCGGAGGCTGTTTGCCGACGACGAGCCGATGTTCTTGATCGCGCTGCCTACTGAATAGTACATATGCTATGCTTTTCCTTTCGGGTCGGTGCGTTAACGGCCACGGGAGCTTGTGCAGGAGCGGGAGCATCTACGGGAGCTCCCGATGGTTTTGTCCTCCACTCCCAGGTCGAGAGGCGTCGCTCGCGAGCAGTCGAACGATTCTTCGGAAAACCTTTTGCCAAATTATTGATGGCGTTTGCTTGCCTCCCTTCGTCCCCTTGAGTCATATAATTCTTGAACTCCTCAAAGTCGATAGTCCCGTCGCCGTCTGCGTCGAACTCTTGGATCATGTCGTCAATGTCATCCTCAGGCAGTTCCTCCCCAGTCTCCGCCATGACAGATTTGAACGCTTCCTTGATCTCATCCCTTGTGATGGATCCGCTGCCGTCTTGGTCAAAAAATCTGAAGGCCTCTTCCAGGACCGCTGGGTCGTCTTGTTCGTTCATCTTTCGGACTGCAAAGCAAAACACCGCAGCCTGTGAGCTGACGAGATGGCATGCACGCGCGCACTCAATGGCAGCAGGCGCACTCATGAGCTCGGCGAATTCAATAGGATCGATGCTGCCCGAATTATCTGTGTCGACTTCACGCATCATTTTCAATATGTTCTCATCGAATTCTCTCTCGGCCTGTTCTCTCATTGCATCCTGGTCTTCCCGATTCTGTATTCTTCCTGAGAAAATGTCCCAGGTTGGCTTTGTCTTTTGTCCAAACGTCTCGAAGACTGTTCTCAGCTCGTCGAGGCTGATCGTCCCGCTACCATCCTGCGAAACAACATACGACGACCTCTTGTCAACGGCGTGGTCACAAAACAGCTGGATCTCAGCAACATGGACCCCACTCCCTACAGTGGCGCACCTTGTCGAAAAGCTTAAAGGCCTCGTCGAGATCATGGATCATTTCCTCTGTCAAAGTGTCCAAGGACGAGTTGTCAGGCCTATCACGATCAATCTTGAAGGGCGCCACGCGCGGCTTGCGCCAACTCATATGACAGGCGTCGGTGAGTTGCTTGGCAACCAGCAACCACCGCGCAGGCGCAGGAACGCACGAACACCGAATAGAGACGTACCCTACCGGTTTACCGGTACCCCCTTTTAGGAATAGGGAACTAATGAATGCAATCCGCCCGCGCTGCTCGGAGATGTTTTCACCGCCCTCGCGGCAGCCCAAGTACGCGACGGTGGCAAAGGCCGTCTTCGACCTGTGGGTTGACAACATTTTTGCCGTTCTACATCGTCGGGCCGCGGAGCCGATCAAGTCCACCTCGGACGTGAATCGACCAATCGTGTGAGTCGTGACGCCGATTGGGACCGATTGCGTGAGCCGTGACGCGGGCGTCGACCCGCCGTGACAGCTGGTATAGGTCCCGTGTTGCGTGTAGGAGTTCCTACGTGGTAGCCGGGATTCGTGACAAAAGTGTTGGAGATTCTGATTTGAAAGATGCACTGTGTAGAGATTCACATACATGTAGTCAGATTAATAAGACGGTTAGACGGCTCCTCCAACACACCTCACTGGGCGTGGTAAGGAGTTACTCAATTAAAGCATAAAGGCAGTTGCAGAGACCAGAGTGTTCCTCGCTATTGCCTTGTGCTGGATTCAGGATTGTGCTTAAGATTGTGCGCATTGTATGATGCAATGACCATGTCGCTTGTCGGATTGTGCTTTGTGGAACGGTCCGACAACTAGGTCGCGTACCCGACACCGGTGACAGGTCCGCGAATTCTCCGAGCCCCCGGCGAGCCGCGAGTTTAGCGAGTGACCCGTACGCGCCGCGGGCCACTGTGGAGCTCACTCGACAATAAAATGGTGCGCTCAACTCGAGTCTCGACCCGATAAATTGTCGCTATAGAGTCCTATAGAGTATGGTATCGGTATGTACCGAGGTCCAAACTCTCCACACGTCCAGGCTCCAGCTCCCCCACATCTCTCAGTTGCTGAGGCACCATTAATCCATTATCCCACAACCCTCTGGCACGCTCATCATGCCACCGTAATGGTGCCATGCACTCTCGAGTTCCGAAGGGTAGGCCATCGGATAGGCCATCGGATAGGCCATCGGATACGCGATCTCGGGCATATGCTGGCCATCGGCACCGTGCTGGCCGACCTGGTGCTGGCTGACCTGGTGCTGGGCGACCTCGTGGCTGCCGCGGGCGGTCATCTTGGCCAGTGTCGCGGAGGCACGGGCGATCGCGGCCTTAATTCGCACGGGGTCGCCCGCAGCCATCGCTGCCCTGAGCTCGGCTTCGGCCTTGGCGACCAGGTTCGTTCCGTCGGACTCTTCCATCTGCACTTCCGTCCGAAGCTGGGCTGATGGTGGCTGTGGCGCTCGCACTGCCATCATCGCTGGCCCCATCATCGTCTCGGATACGGTGTATTCGTCGGGCGCAGCAGATCCCTGTGCTGTCGATGCGCCAGCTTTGCGTGGGTTCAGGTACCCATGGCCTGAGTTATTCGCGTGCCGCCGGTAGCCATCGAGGTTGACGTATTCCTTACCACAGCCCGGGTAGCGGCACACAAAGGGGCGAGGACGCGGCGCCGACGAAGAGCGTTCGGACGCTGCAGGGGCGTATGTAGGGGCGTCCACTTGACGCCCCAAGCCATCTGCTGCGCCCTCAGCAGCAGTGCCAACCACACCCTCGCAGTCCGCCGCGCTCGTATCTTCCACAGAGTCGCCGACGCCAAGGCTCGTCCACTTCCAATGCTGGCTCGACTCGCCGCCGCCGCCGCCGCCGCCGCTGCCGCCATCGGCGTCCATCTTCACTTCATGCGAGGCGTCGGTCTTGGCCTTGGCCTTGCCGAGCGCCTTGCCGAGCGCCATGTCCTCGGCGGCGGTAGCCTTCTTGGCGGCGGCCGCGTGCACCTTCGCCTCGGCCTTCGCGCTCCGCGTGTCTGCGCCCGGCTCGACCGCGTCTACCTTGGAATTGACCGGCCTAGCGCGAAGGGACTCCTCCACCTCCTCGTCCTTGTCCTCTTCGTCTTCATCGTCGTCCACCTCGTACTTCGGCTTGCGCCGCCCAGTGCGGCCCGAGGGGCCGCTGCGACTCCCGGGCTTCCCCTTGGGCTTGTGCTTGCTGTCAGCAGCAGCAGCCGCAGAAGCAGAAGCAGCAGCCGCGTCGGCACCCTTTTTGGTGAGGCGCCGCCGCTTGGGCTTGGCCGCGGCCTCGCCATTATCTGTCTTGAAGAGGAGCTTCGCGCCCTTGCCAAAGGCGCGCAGCTCGAAGCCTAGCTGTCCGTACGCGTCCATAATGCGCTCGATCCGGGCGTCACCCAGCAGGGCGCCTGTTCGCCAGATCAGCCAGCCCGCGTGGATCTGCGCGTCTGGATCATATTGGCCAATCGTGTCTTCGAAGCCGTCGTCGTCGTCAAAGAGAGGCACGATGGTGAAGAAGAGTACGCTGCGCTCCATCGCGCCCGCGTCGTTGCCGCCCGGCCCGCGGTGCACGAGCGTCGGCAGCGCCACGATGCCATCTCCTGCTCTTGGAGGGGCTCCGATAGGCTGCATGCGGTCGATGACGTTGGCGGGGCGGTAGAGCAGCTCGCCAAAGGCGTTGAGCACGTCGATGGCAAACTCATCGTCGATGGCTCGTAGGCGCGCCTCCTCGGCCGCATCAATCTCCGACATCTCCTCCACCTCCTCCCGCTCCCTGGTCTCCTCCATAGCAGAGGCGACCACCTTGACGAAACTTGGTGCCACGCGCTCCTCGTAGTCGCCATCGTCATAGTGCAGATCGCACGTGCCGTCCTCGTGCACCGCCCTCACCTCGCCGTCGAACCAGTTCAGACCACCTATCTGCCCCTGGTACTTGCCCTGGACGCGATCGCCCGGCTGGATCCGCTTGCATGGCGGCGGGCTCATGCCGCCGCCGCCGCCACCAACCTCGGCTACGTTGGTGGACGCCGAAGGCGACGGCACGAGACCCTCATCGTCGTCGTCGCCGCCTCGCCCGCGTCGAGCGGTGGGCGAGTGCGGCGAGAGCTGGACCGAAGACGCGGCGGCCGCGAGGGAGGACGCGGGCGCCGAGGTGGGCGGCTCCCCGATGCAACATCGATTGGCGTCCCGACATGTGAAGCTCACCAAGTGCGCGCGCCGGCGTGCAATCTTGTCCGGCAGCGGCAGCCACCGACCGCATGCGTCGCACTCGGCGGCCACGCCCGTCGGGTAGTTCGCGTCATGCTTGTACGGCAGGCATTCAGTCTGGGGCTGGTTGGGCAGCAAATGGGCGATGCCGAAGAGCTCGCGGTTGCAAAAGTCGTCCGCGTGCGGGATCTGCGGCGCGGCGCAGAATTCGGTCATCAGGATCTTGATTGTACGCACTGCGAAGCGCCGAACGCCAAAGGCGGCCTCGATGGCGTCGGCGACCGCTGAAGAGGCACCGAGGGCCTTCTCGCATTCTGCGAGGAGTGGACCCTCGAGGGATTTCTGGAAGGCGTTCGAGATACCCTCCCCATCATCCATCGGCTCGGCCGCGATCAGCTTGCACAGGTCCGCCGACAGCATCGACGGCACCTCCGCGAATCCGTAATGGTCAATCGCACGCGCCTCCGTGTTGCGCAGCGGCGGCAGCTCTGAACGACTCCGGCGCGTCATCGTTAGCGAAGAACGCACCCGCCCGCCGCGCTTTAGGCTGCCTTCACCGCCACTGCCGGCCGGCAGCGCGGTCGGCGCGGCGGCCTTTGCGGACCGCGCGCTAAACTCCTCTTCGTTGTCGTCGTCGTCCACACCGAAGCGCGCGAGAGGCACGACGGGACGGCTGCTGCGGCGCACAGGCTCCGACGGCTCTAGCTGGGCCGATTCACTCGTCGGCTGCGGCCCTGCCTCCTCCTCCTGAGGCTCTGCCTCCTCCTCCTCGTCGTCGTCGAGCAGGCCGAGCGCCCGTGCCACCGCCTTGCGCGAGCGATGCTTGTTGCCGTCCGGCTCAATGTACTGCACGTCTACCCTGGGCTCGCCCGGCTTTCGCCCAGTGCGGTTGCTCGGGATGCAATTCCACCCTTCGAGCATGTCGCTCGTGCCGCCGCGTGCCTCGACATACGCGGATAGTCGGTCGAGCTCGGCCTGGGCTTGCGGATCGACGGCCGACTTGCTCTTCGACTTGGCCGCCTTGCTCTTGACTTTCGGTGGTGGTGGCGGCGGCTTGAGCAATTCCTCCGCTTCCGCGAGCGCGGCTTCAAAAGAGGCGCGCAGCGACGGTTTCTTGGGAGGGATGAAGCGCGGATCCCCGGTCTCGCGGTCGGCGGGGTCAAACGGAGCTGCATCGGCCACGCTTACGAACGACTTGTCGTGCGTCCCGAGGAAGATGACCTCCATGCGGGCCTTAGGTTTGCTGGTGTCGCTTGGCATTGATAGGACTTGCGACGGCCATGCAGGGAAGCCGCGCAGCCTCGCCCACACGAGGCAGTCGACGCAAAACACGAGGCTCGACGCCTGGCTGTATTGTGGTCTAGACGATGAGGACGCCGCCATGGACGAAGGTGGTGAAAAGGCTTGTTACATGTCAAGTAGCTTGGGAGTTACATTGACGCTCTGTCGTGCCCGCGACGACGTTTTTCCCTTGTGCAGTTTCATCAATTGAAGCCGAGGAGGGGAGGTGTGTGGAGACGAATTCCATGACTTCCACCGCGTTTTCATAGCGCGCTGCTGCGGCGCACCTTCGCGCGCGCAAAGCGAACACCACCGAGGCGAACGAGTACCAGCGACATGAGCAGCGCGAACAAGCGACATCCGTTGGCTTCAAACCCGCCCGAAGCCCTCGGCCTCGACGACAAGGGGGCCTCCGTGGTCAAGCGCCAGCGGCTCGACGATGAGGACGCCGCCATGGACATGGTGGCGCCGGCAGATGAAGAGGCGGCGGCGGCTCAGGCTCTCAGAGAGGCATCGGCGCTGCTCGATGCGTTGCATCCGGACGACAAGGGAGGCGCTGGAGGGGGTGGCGGGCGCTCCGGGCGCTCGGTGCGCCCGACGCGTGGCGGCAAGTCCTATGTCGAGAAGGACGAGGACGATTTATTTCAGGAGGACAAGGAGGAAGATAGAGGCGAGACGTGTGAGGTGTGTGGCGTCGAGTCGTGGATCGAAGGCAACGAGCTGCTCCTCTGCGACGCGTGCCCGAAGGCGTTCCACACGCAATGCCTGACGCCGCCGCTGGCTTCCGTGCCCGAGGGTGACTGGTTTTGCCCGAGCTGTGCTTCGGCCACCAATCGACCGGCTGGCAAGAGCGAGGCGGCCCGCTCCGCCCAGCAGGAGATCAACGCGCGGCTCGACTGCGGCACATGCATCAACTGCCGCGACAAGCCCAAATTTGGCGGCGAGAATAAGCGCCACAAAACGTGCAAGCTCAAGCTCGAGGCGATCAATCGGCTGGCGCCCGAGCTGGGCGGCCGAGTAGCCAAGGGGCCCAAGGAGAAGAAGCTCAAGAGCCAGGGCAAGGCATCCGCAGAGGCGGCGCTCGGGCTGGCGAAGAACGTCGAGCCCACCGAGGACGAGCTCAACAGTATTGACAAGATCCTCGATGGGAGGATGGTGGCGGGCGGCGCGCCGGGCGAAGAGGAGTACCTGTGCAAGGAGCGCGGCCTGGCGCACGTGCACGCGCTCTGGCTGAGCGCGGCTGAGATCGAGAAGAACGGCCGCCTCTCCAAGCAGCGCCTTGCCAACTTCCTGCGCAAGCGCGAGAAAGATGGCGGCCTCGTCGACCCGTACTTGTCGTGCATGGAGGTGGAGCGCGTCCTTGCGGTGCACAGTGAGTCAGCCGCGCCTCCGCCGCCCTCGCCCAAGAAGCGCAAGCCCAAGGGGGTCGACGAGGACGAGTCGGCTGGGGCCGAGGGCGAGGAGGCCGACGAGGGCGACGTGCTGTTCGTCGAGGAGGGCGAGGAGCAGGAGGCGCTAGACTCGGCCGAGCCCGCTGCCAAAGTTCGTCAAGATTCGTCAGACTCGGCCGAGCCCGCTGCCAAAGTTCGTCAAGATTCGTCAGACTCGGCCGAGCCCGCTGCCATGGTGCCGCGGGCCGCGACGGAGGCGGCCGAGGGCGACGAGGATGGCGAGGAGGACGACATCGAGACTTACTACCTGGTCAAGTGGCGAGGCCTCGGGTACGAGGGGTGCACGTGGGAGTATGCACGCATCGCTGGTGCCGACGCGATCGCCGCGTATGAGGAGCGTCAGAGGGTGCTTGCCAACAGGGCTGCTAGCGATGCCGAGCCGCCAACGCCTGAAGTTGACGTGCCGATGAGCTTCAAGGGCGGGCGCACGCTACGCGATTACCAGCGCGCGGGCGTGCAGTGGATGCGCTGGAACTACGTCAGAGGGCGATCCGTCATCCTGGGTGACGAGATGGGCCTCGGGAAGACGGCGCAGTCGGCGACGCTGTTGCACTGCCTGCACACGTTCCACAAGGCTAAGGGACCGTACCTGATCGTGGTGCCGCTCTCGACGGTGCCGCACTGGCAGCGCGAGGTGCGCGATGGGACGTCGATGCATGCGGTGCTCTTCCACTGATGACCACTGATGACCACTGATTGCTTCCCTCCTCAGGTGCGCGATTGGACGTCGCTGCATGCGGTGCTCTTCCATGGCCCCGCGGACGCGCGCGAGGTCCTTCTCGACTACGAGTGGGCCTCGAAGCCGCGCGCGCTCACGAAGGCCAAGGGCTTCGGCGCGACCCTCGCGCGCCCAAACTTTGACGTGTGCATCACGACGTACGAGACATTCACCGCGTGCGCCGAGACGTTCCGAAAAGTGGAGCGCTGGGCGTACCTCATCCTCGACGAGGCGCACCGGCTCAAGAACAAGTTTGGCAAGGCGCTCGCGGCCCTCCAATCGCTTGGGCCGATTCCGACGCTCGCGCTGACGGGCACGCCGCTTCAGAACAACGTGGGCGAGCTCTGGTCGATTCTGAACCTGCTGGACGCCGAGGGCTTCCCCTCAATCGACACGTTCCTCGAGCAGTATGGCGACATGACCTCGGCTGCGCAGGTGGAAGCGCTCACCGAGCGGCTTCGCCCGTACCTGCTTCGGCGCACCAAGGGCGACGTCGACCTCGGCATCACGCCGATGGAGGAGACGCTGGTGACCGTCGAGATCACCAACTACCAGAAGCAGACGTACCGCGCGCTGCTCGAGCAGAATCGATCGCTGCTGCTGCGCGGCGCGAGCCACGTCAACGGCCCCTCGTTCAACAACCTTGCGATGCAGCTGCGCCACTGCTGCAACCACCCGTTCCTCATCAAGGGCGTGATACAGGCCGAGCGCCTGCACACAGCCGCGGACAGCGACTATCTCGAGCGGCTGATAGCCTCGTCGGGTAAGCTCGTGCTGCTCGACAAGCTGCTGCCCAAGCTGCAGCAGCAGGGCCACCGCGTCCTCCTCTTCTCCCAATTCACGATGCTCCTCGACCTGCTCGAAGACTACCTGAAGCTCTCGCGGTACTCGTACGAGCGCCTCGACGGCTCGATCACTGGCGAGAAGCGCCAGGCGGCCATCGATCGCTTCTCGCACCCGGAGTCGAAGACATTCCTGTTCCTGCTCGGCACACGTGCGGGCGGTGTGGGGATCAACTTGACGGCCGCCGACACGGTCATCATCTACGACCCCGACTGGAACCCGCAGAACGACGTGCAAGCGCAGGCGCGCTGCCACCGCATCGGCCAGACGAAGGTGGTCTCCGTCTACCGACTGATCACCAAGGGGACGTACGAGCAGACCATGTACGAGCGCGCCAACTTCAAGCTCGGCCTCGAACAGGCCATCATCGGCCGAGGCGACTACGCTGCGCAGACGACTGCTGGCGCTGCGGACGACGAGGGCGGCGGTAGCACGAGTGTCAAGGCCAAGGGAGGCAAGGTCAAGGAGGCCGAGCGGGCGGCGGAGCTCGAGGGGCTGCTCAAGCACGGCGCGCAGGAGCTCTTCACCGACGAGCACGACGAGCGCATCGCTGCCTTCTCGGCAGAGGACATCGACTCGATCCTCGGCCGTTGCGCCACAAAGAAGACGGGCACCGAGGAAGACGAAAAGGCGAAGGTCAAGGGCACCTTTGCGCAGGCCGCGTTCGTCTCGCACAACGGAACCGAGGCACAGCTCGACCTCAACGATCCCGATTTTTGGACCAAGGTCCTAGGTGATGAGGAGGCTGGAGGCGAGGAGGACGACGAGGCCGACTACGAAGACGAGTACGGCCGGCGGCGCTCGCGCCGCTCTGTCGGTGAGCCACAGCGCTTGGCGCCGTCTTGGGGCGACGAAGCGCCGGCCAAAGAGGCCAAGGAGTCAAAGCGAAAGCGCGAGGCGAACGAGTGGAACCGCGCGCAGCTCAACGCTCTCTACTCGGGCCTCTTCGCCTTCGGCTTTGGGCGCGCCGAGCGGCTGCATGCTCGTCTCGGCTTTCGCACTGTCGAGGAGGTGGAGCGCGCGAGCTTGTACACTGCGGCGCTGGCCCTGCGAACGGCCTGCCGCCCCCCCGCTGATGAGTATGACAATGAAGTGCTCGAGTTTGTCGACAAGGCGAAGCAAGAGCTGCAGCCGCCCGACCCGGCGAAGCTCGCGCGCCTCTGGTTCTTCGTGACGACCGGCCAAGCGCTGCGTGCGGGTGAGGGGCGCCCGATTGCACCTGATTGCACCTGATTGCACCCGATTGCACCTGATTGCACCGGATTGCAACGGATTGCAACGGATTGCAACGGATTGCACCGGATTGCACCGGATTGCACCGGATTGCACCGGATTGCACCCGATTGCACTGGATGGCAACTGATTGCAACCGTTTGCAATTGATGGTACCTGCTTGCACCGGATGGCAGGAGAGGAAGCACCCGAGGTGCCCGAGGAGGTGAGCCGCACGCAGCCGCTCTCCGCGGCCACATGGTACGACACCCGCATCATCTCGAAGGCGAAGCAGCTCACCGCGCAGCTCATCGACCTGCGCCGGCTGCACGCCGCAGTCGAGGCGGCTCCCTCCAGCGGCTTCGTGGCGCCGCTCTTGCCGATCAAGTTTGCACGCCCCGTCTTCACACTCGCCGAGACCAAGGCGGCCGCCGCTGACTCTGAGGGCGATGCTAACGTGGTCGAGCTCGACGACGAGGACGAGGACGCGGTGGCCGCTGCGGCGCCATCGGCGCCGGATGAGGCGTCGTCTCGGGCGCCGGATGAGGCGCCGTCTCGAGTCCCGGTTGCCTCGACAGCCGCGGTCGCAGGCATGGTCCCCATCCGCACGTGGACTAGTGCCGAGGACGCGGCGTTGCTCTTGGGCGTGCACACGCACGGGTATGCCAACTGGGCGGCTATATTGTCCGATGCCTCGCTGGGCGTGTTTGCCGACATCGCTCTGGAAGGTGTCGAGCTTCCCATCAAGACTTCGCGTACCACGTCGCCCGTCGCAGACGAATCGGTCGCGGTGCCCATGGAGATGGACGAGGAAACGCCCGCGACGGCGCCTGACGGCACGCGCGTCGATCTCGACGATCTCGCCACGCGCCATCTCGACGGCAACGGTGGCGGCGCTGGCGGCGCCACGCGTCTCTACTATGTGGAGCCGCGCGCGATGCTGCGCCGCCTCAAGCACCTGCTGAACCACCTGCCCATCCTCGGGATTGGCGGCGTGTCCAGCGGGGCGGCGAGCGCTTCGTCTGGCGGCGCGTCCACTTCTACCAAAGACTCTGATGGCGGCGCCGCGCCGAGTAGCGTGAGCGCCCCTGGTTTCGCGATGGACGACTGTGGCGAGTGCGTATTTTGCCTTGACAAGCCGAAGTTCGGGGGACCTAACACGAAGCGGCAGAAGTGTGTGCTCAAGCAAAACGAGGCCAGCCATTCGAGCGGCGCCGGTGGCGAGGACGCGGTGGCGGCGGCGGAGCGCGAGTCGTTTGTGGTCGCTCTCTATCCGGATGGGTTTGACAGGATGCGCCCGTCGGAGATCACGGGGCTCGAGGGCAACCACGCCGCCGGCGCCCCCGCACCCAAGAAGGGAGAGGGCAGCGGCGGGCCGGGTGGGCTTCGCGCGCCGGGCAGCGAGCCGGTGTGCGAGGAGGAGCGGCTCGCGCGCGAAGAGCTCCGGTCGCTCATACACGAGGCGAAGGCGTGTAAGGATCCCGAGCGTTTGGCGGAGCTGCGCCGGCAGGCAGGCGAAGCTAAGGAGCGTGGGCGCAAGGCAGCGAGTGTTGCAAAGGAGCGTGAGAAGATCGAGCGGGATGCGGCCAAGGAACGTGAGAAGCGTGAGAAAGCAGAGCAGATTGCGGCCAAGAAGCAGGCTGTGCGGGACGAGCGCGACAGGGCGACCGTGGCCAAGTATCTCGATGAGCTTGTGATGCGGGCGGCCAAGATGCATGTGCACGAGATGGAGCGTGAGGAGAGGGAGAGGGTGAAGGCCGCCCGCCGTGCCGAGAAAGCGCCGCGTGAAGCCGAGCGCGAAGAACGCAAGCGGCGGGCCGAGCAGGAGGAGGCTGCCCAGAAGGCGGCGCTCGAGGCGGAGCTCGAGCGCAAGGAGAAGGAGAAGGCGGAGCTGGAGAAGGCTTTCAAGATGCGACACATGCTCAAGGTCCGCGCCCTCGAGAAGAGCCGCGTCGTGGACGCGAGCCTGTGGACGATGGTCGAGAAAAACGGCTCGGTGCGCGTGCGGCTCAAGCTGTGCCTGGCGAATAACATCCAGCACATCACGCGGCTCGCCGACGGCATCGCCAAGATGATGAACGAGTACGACTATCGGAAGAAGCACGAGGCGTTCAAGAAAGGGCACCGCTGGATGACGCTGATGGAATCGATCGAGCTCGGGCTGCAGCGCAATGTTGGCGAGGCATTCGCTGTGCGCTCCTCGTGCGGCTGCGGCGGCTGGGCCAAGGTGCCCTGGATCGCTGTGTCTGACCCGCTCGAGTCCACCCAGGCGGGCCTGTACATGCAGTACCTCTTCCGAGCCGACATGTCCGCCGTCTACTTGTGCCTCGGGCAGGGCACGTCGAAGCTCAAGGCGGTGCTCGGCTCCTCTGCAGCGATGCGTCATTTGGAGCATGTGGCCAACTTCGTACGCTCCAAGTTCAGCGAGCTCACGACGGCAGGCGAGCTCGAAGGCTGGGACACCAACGGCGAGATCGACCTGCGCGCTGACGGCGGGCTCGCGGGTGACTACGAGAAGGCATGCATCATCTCGCGCATGTACGAGTACGGCGCGAACCTCGACGAGGCCACGCTGCTCAAGGAGCTCGACGAGATGCTCACCCTGTACTTGGCTGTGCTCTCCGACCCTAAATACCAGCTCGACATCAAGGCGCCAATCGACGAGCAGCTGCAGGAGAGGGGGTTCAAGAAGGGAGCCAAGGGGCGAAAGAGCGACGCCGGCGGGTCCGCTGGCCAGAAGCGTGCTGCTGCGAGGAAGGCGAGCACCACTATGACCCCGGGCGACGACGAGAGTAACGACGACGAGGGCGGCGTCGACGGCACGCCCGGCGCCAGCGATGCCAAGCGCCGCCGCGTGAGCACGGGCAGCGCCGCGAGCGGCGGCGGCTCGGCAGGCAAGACAGCCAAGGGCGCCAAGGGCAAAGGCGCCGTCCCGGCAGCGCCCAAGGGCAAGGGCGCCGCCGCGCTCGCGAATAAAGAGGCGCTTGAGAGGTTGGCGTATGATTGGCCGATCGGGATGAGCGTGGAGGTGCTACAGGATAGCGCCGAGCACTTCGGCGCCTGGTTCGAAGCGCGCGTACTTGATCACAAGGCGCCCGATAAGATACGCGTGGAGTATGAAGAACTCCTCGCGGACGGGGACGACGTCGACGAGATGGACGATACCGCGCAGATGCCCGGGCTGCAGCAGCTCGAGTTTGTGCGCAAGGTGCGCCCTCTGCCGCTGCCACCTGTTGACGCTGGCTGGGCGGCCAAGCTCCGCGTGAATGATACCGTGCAACTCTCGTTCATCGGCGGCTGGTGGGACGTGTTGGTCACCGAGGCGCTTCCGGAGCTCGCGCCGCCCCAATGGGTGGTCAAGTCGGTTCACTTTGAAGCAACCCATACAGTAGACGCGAGCCAGCTGCGCCCGCAGCCCAAGTGGTTTTGGGACGTGCCGACCAAGAGCTGGGTCGTGCGGGGTCGCGAGGCCGAGATCATCGAGCGTTTGGAACAAGCGCGCGCGCGGGTTGCCAAGGACGAGAGCGCCCCGGAGCCAGAAGTCGAACAGGCTACAGGCGAAGCTGGACCCGCCGAAGCTCTTATCGCGAAGAAAATGTCACCGCGGAAGGCCAAGAAGAGCGCACCGGACGAGCCAGACGACAACCCACAGCCGACCGAGAAGCCCGTCAAAGGCTATCGCGCGAAGGCTGCGGGCGGGCGGCGCGAGGAGCGCTCCAAGCTCGTTGCCGCGCCGCACTCATCGCCGCCGCCCAACGGCTGGCAGTGGCCTCTCGAGGGCGATAAGGTGGAGGTTGAAGTCGCGGCAAGCGAGGACGCGCCGGCTGTGTGGGTGCCAGCCGAGGTGATTGCCGTCCTCGTCGATGGCACTTTCCAGGCACGCATCGTGCTGCCCGACGGCTCAGATCAGTGGGAAGATTGGTTTTCGTGGAAAGAAGAGGGCTCGGACTGGCGCCGACAGGTGCGCAAGGAGCCCTGTGAGGAGGGAGCTGTGATGACCTCTGATGACCTCTGATGACCTCTGATGACCTCTGATGACCTCTGATGACCTCTGATGACGGCAGGTGCACATAAAGCCCGGCGGAGGGCACGCCGCGAGCACGGTTGGCAAGGTTCCGCGCATGGCGGCCGTGGACGACGACGATGACGAAGAGGAGGTGGGGATGGATACCGAGATTTGAGCCCCCTTACTTTCTGAGTACATTTAGCATGGAGAGGCCATGCAATTCTATAACGCCAAGTGCGATGTGCGAATGCAGAATCTATGTCGTATCGGCGTCTGTGCTCTCAGTTCTGGCGCCGGCGTGTTCTGTCATCAGTCATCTCGTCTGTGTACGGCACCGTTACACACGTGTCTTCGTCGTTATTAGGACGTCTTAGTCGTGCAAGGGCCGTGCGAGCTTTTTATGAGTTATACATCTGAACGTAAAAGTTGTAGGTGAAGCCGTAAGCGTATAGCCGGTAGCGAGGACCGCTACCTTGCGTTGGCGGTCCTCAGAGTCGTATAAGGACCCAGCTGAATACCTCAGGGCGCCCGCCCACCCCACGCGCACACGGACGGCCGACCGGCCCACATGATCGCACTATCCCATCAGCACCCAACCACAGGACATGCACATGTGTGCACGCTACTTGGCTTCAACATCAGATCATCTGGACGACTTTCTCGCCCTCGCCTTCAACAGCCGTATCTTCCACCTTCTCCCGCTGCTGAGGCGTTGAGTCGGCGGAGTCGGCCTTGTTATTCTTGGCTTTCTTTGCATCCTTAGCAGCCTTGGCAGCAGCCGCTTTGGCAGCCTTGGCAGCAGCCGCCTCCTCAGTCTTCGCCTTCGCCTTCGCCACCGCCTCCTCCTTCTTCGCTATTGCCGCCGCCTCCTTTTCCGCCTTAGCAGCGGCCACTTTCTCCTTTTCCGCCTTGGCAGCTGCCTCCTTGGCAGCTTTGGCAGCCGCCGCTTTCTCCTTCTTGGTGAGTGGCTTGGCTGGGGCCGATTGGCTCTCAGCAGCAGCCTCCACCGCAGGCGCTGCCTCCTTCGTACTCATATCAGGGGCCATGTCATCGGCACTCGCAGGTGCCTCTGCCGCCTCGGCCCCTGCTGACTCACCCTCGGCCCCTACTGCCTCACCCTCGGCGGCGACGGGAGCGACATCTTCCACTTTGCCTACTTTGAAGAGGGTATCCCCTTTATCTCCCTTGGCTCCCTTGGCAGGCTTCTTCTTCTTGGCGATCGCCTCATCCCTCAGACGCTTCGCCTCCTCTATCTTCGCCTTCGCCGCCGCTGCCGCCTCCTCCTTCTTCGCCTTTGCCGCCGCCTCTTTTTCCGCCTTAGCAGCGGCCACTTTCTCCTTTTCCGCCTTGGCAGCCGCCAGTTTCTCCTTCTTGGTGAGCGGCTTGACTGGGGCAGGCGCCGGCTCTCCCGCCTCCGCCACCGCAGGTGATGGCGCTGCCGCCAGGAGGCGGTCCGCCACCGACTCATCCTTAGCTGCCTTGGCCGCCTCCGCTGCCGCCTTAGCCGCCTCCGCCCTAGCCGCCGCCGCCACAGACGCGTCACGCGCTCCCTCGTCACCCGGCGAAGCCGCAGCGGCTTCGGCCAAGGCAGACGCCACCGCCGCCAAATGAGCCGCCTCGGCCGCGGCCTTTTCTGCCGCCTCGGACGCCGCCGCCGCCTCCTCCTCCTCCGCCACTCGAAGTGCGTCCAATAACGGTTCGATCGCCTTCGCTGGAGTAGGGGGCGGTGCTCCTTTCCCGACCACAGCTTCGCGCGCCTCGATCGCATCGCGGCACCACGGGTGCGATCGCACGCCGTCCCACGTCGGTCGCTCCGTCGGCTCCATTTTCATCAACGACTCGATCAGATCCTTCGCCTCGGCCGAAAGGTCTGACCATCGCTCCGGGGCTGCTCCAGCGTGGTCGACCGACGTGGTTTCGACGATGCGCTTCACGATGACGCCGCTGGTGTCCATCGTCGAGCCGAAGGGAAGCTTGCGTGTGAGCATGAAGAAGAGCAGCACGCCGAGCGACCACATGTCGCTTGCAGGGCCATTGTATCCGAGGCCGCTGCCGATGATCGAGACGGCGCCCTTTTTGCCCGTCGCCTCAGCATACCCTGCGGACTTGAGCACTTCGGGCGCACAGTAGTGGGCGGTCGCGGCTAGCCCATTCACGTCACCAGCAGAAGTGTCAGCGCACGAGCCGAAGTCGATGAGCTTGTACTCGGTGGAGTTGACATCGATGGTGCACAGGTTCTCAGCCTTGATGTCCCGGTGCACCAGCTTGCACTTGTGCAAGTGCTCGACCGCGAGCACCACGTTAGCAAAGATGCCTTTCGCAAGATCTTCCGGAAAGAACCTTCGATTTGCGAGGGCTCCAAGCAGGTCGCCCCCTTTGAGTGGCTCCAGCACGATGAAAAACGACTTGGCGTCGCAACAGGTCTCGATGAGTCTCACGATACACGGATGTTTGACCTTGCCACGAAGCAGCTCGACCTCGGTTTTCAACGTGTCGAGCAGTTCGCTCTTGGGATTCAGCAGCACCTTTAGTGGCAGTACTTTGAGTGCTACTTCCTCTTTGCCGGGGATGTCGCGCCGGGAGGCAAGCAATACAGCTGAGGAGAAGCCTGTGCCGAGCTCCTCATGCATTTGATACCTTTTCTCGATGTTTTTGATGCGGACATCGGTTAGCTCATCGAGCAGGAGCCGCCGGTCCTTCGAAGCTTTGCTTGGACCTGCACCCATGGCGATTCGCGGCGCCTCCCCTCTCTGCACCACCACCACGATTCCAAAACTCGCGCGAGACGAGAAAATAAGTTTTGGAGAAGTCGACAAGTTTGTCCCTTCGCGAAGAGGCCGCGAGCCACGATTGACGCCTTCAAGTTATGTTTGCGCAGATTATGTTTGCGCGTCTGAGTGGGAAACCTCGCGTTGTTTTTGGACCTGCGAAGTCGTGACGAGTTGATGTCCGTGGGCGAAGAGATCGATCGACGGTCCATCCCTGGGTTATCGCGCCGGGCGTATCGCAACGGCAACGCTGCGGGTAATGCTGCGGTTGACGCTGCGGTTGACGCTGCGGTTGAAACGCGCGCTGCGCGGCCTCCGACCTGGCACTCACGCTGCTCGGAGTGTGTCGTCTACGTGGTTGGGGCATTCACACTGGTGTTCTTGCTCATATGGGCGCGCGAGGTTTACAATGATGAAGACAGCAACCTGAACGGCTCAATATTGGGTGCACCAGGACAGCTTCGAGTGCAGGTCTACAGCAACTCGCCGCAGGGCCACGCGGCCGACGGCCAGATAGTCATCGTGTCAAGCCTCAATGGTCTCCTTAGAGAGGCATCGGCGCTGTTCGATGTCCAAATTGATCGTTTGTACACACAGGCTGGTGCAAAAGTCAGCGAGCTGTCCGTGCCGTCCTCAGGTCGCTCGTGCTTATATGATGGCACAAGATGCGTTTACGATGGCTCAAGCCTTTTTGCGGCGAGCGAAGGAGCGGCCTTCGTTGCCCGTGAGAGCGGTTCCGATAGCGAGTGAAACGCCTACGGGCCTGCCTAATTTTCATGAATCATACACCGTCCAAGTTTCGACAATCAAATTGTCAGTTCGCGAGGCAAGCACAGGACGCCCAAGCGGGTGTACACGTCGGTGGATCACGTTTCAGTAACCAATGGTGACTACGGCGATCGCCATGACCCAAGAGTCGGAAGTGTCTCCGAGGCTGGGCACTGCGCACATGGACTCGAAGCGTGCACCACCGCGCACGACTTCAATAGGCATAACGTTGCCGTATGCAAACTGGCTCCGAACCTCGTCAAAATCAATGGACGGCGGAGTGCATGGCTCCGGGCCTTCATAAGGCACAGCGAGCTGCACACGTAGGAGGATGTTCGAACGACCACCAGGCACGAGCGTCTCGAGCGACGGGATCGAGTTCCAGCTGATGGCCTGCGATAAGGAGCGAACTGAGTTCAGAGAGCAATGAGACAAGTTTTGGTCGCAGCAACCGCACATCTTTGCATGCCCGCACACAAGCCTTGGTCAAGTTCTGCCCGTGTTGATCGGTGCCCACACCGGCTTCCAGAAAGAGCACTTGCTTGAAACCAGGTGGTGGAGGGGAGGTTGTCATTGGAGGGTGTGGGATGCGCGTGATTCCGCACAGCGGGCGGGTGCTCAGCCTCGCCACGCCCGCCATCATTTTCATCCGGACGCCGATCATCACATGTTCAAGAAGTGCAAGTCAAGTCAAGTCAAGTCAACATGAGTCAAGACAAGTACATGTACTTTAAGTTCAAGAGCAGCACACGAGGACGACAAAGGTGACCTTCGCTTATTCAGGTGGCGCGTCGGGGGGGCGGGCGTGACGCTGCGATGCGACCGGTACAATTATACCGCATTAGTTACGCGAGACCGTACCGGTGGGGTGTTCTCTGCGCTCTCGCGCGCGGGTGCTTCACACGCTCCCCGTGCCAGCACGACGAGAGCACACACGGACGCACTTACGCGCTCCCCCTCTCCAAAGCAGAAGGGAGCTCAGGGCTTCGGCTGCTTGCGCTCTTTGAGCCACGTGCTCAGCTTGCCAATCAGAATGAGCGCGCGGTAGCGCTTCGACGGCTTCCACGGTTGTGCCTCGGGGAAGGGCAGTGCCTTGCCGATCGCGTATGCGGGGCCGAAGATGCCGCCGAGGCCGCCGGTGTTGCCAATGCTCCTCTCCATCACATGACCGATAGTATACTTGATCACTTGTCCGGCGGCATTGAATTTGACGGAGCACGCCTGCGGTGGCGTCAGGAACGACTTGCCCGTCGGCTTGTTGCCGAGGAACCCCTCGCCGTTGTCTGTTCCTGACGCCTGGCTCGTAAACCAAACGCGACCGGGGTCGAGTGGGTCCGCCCGGAAGTGGTGAAACCTTGGGTTGAGGTCTGGGAATGCTTTATAGAGATTGAAGCCACCGACGGCCTTAAGGAATTGCGTCTTCGACAGCCCACCCGCGCCGCCCACGACCGGTCCCATGAAGGCGAAGGACTCGGCCAGGAGCTCGGGCCTCTCGATCCCCTGGTTATCTGCGAAGGCACGCCAGACAGCACCCTCAGATCCAGTTGTGAGTGGCGCACTTGCCGAGTGTTAGAGAGAGGTAGGGATAAGGCGACGCACAGTATAGGAAGGTCTTCGCCTTCTGGATGAGCGTCGCCTCGTCGATCGGGAACGCTGCAGCGGCGAGCGCCGCGCTCTCGTCCAGGAACATTTTGTCCGCAGCAATCACCGCCGGTTTGGCATAGAGTCTGGTACCCTGATCGTACCAGCTCGTTACTGGCTTGCTCGGCTTCTGCCAGCCCGGCGGTGGCGTCCACTGCTCGCGCGCAGGCGTCTTCGGCCAAGGGCCGCGCATCGAGTGCCACGCGCCGCTACCACCGAGCGCCGGCCAATTGGTGAGAACGGGCGCATCAAGGAGCTCAGAAATAGACGCAAACTTACGCACAAGCGGCACCACAGAGCCGGTCATTTCTTTGATCTCGCCGCTCGAGAGAAGCTTGCGGGCTGCGGCCACCTTTGAATCGGGCACACCAACCTCGCGCAGCATGTACCGAGTTGAGTGCATGTCGAGGTACTGAACAGCCTCGGCCTTGCTCATGCGTGAGAGTTTGGACATCACCGTCTGCGGACGAGGGCGGCAGCAGTAAGAGCCAGCACGAAGAACTGGGTGGGAGCGAAAGTGCCAAGGCTTGGACTACAAACCTGCTCGTAGGGGAATTTCGTCCCAGCGGCACCACTCAGGGGCAGTATCGCGATCGCGAGTAGTGCGAGTCGCATTTCTGGCGCGGATTCAAGAAGTGGATCCATCACACCTCGAGCCGTCTTGTGAACGGTGTTTGCCACCGCGGCGCCGCATTGCTGGAGCAGTAATGCGCGCAGCTCAGTTGCGCACTGTCGATGTGGCACATCGTTGGTCGTGAATAAGAAGGGTTTCCATTCAGCGCTTGCGCCGTCGATCGATAAGGTACCAGTACGAGGAGCCCCTGCGAGGAGCTGCAGAGCCGTCTCGCGGGTCAGGAGGCATGCGTGTTCCGAGCGTGAACGACCAGGTGTGAAGTATTGCCGCAAACTCTCGTCATGACGGCAAATGCCAGACCCCGCACTTTCTCTCGTCAAAACTTTCACACAAAGTGCCGTAGCACCGGTTGTCGCGTCTGTCGTGTTAACGTTCACACAAACAAGAGATTCGACCCGATGTGGTAGACAGCATGTGAGAGAACGATGACACGGAGTCACATGTATGTGCGTGATCACCAAGTTTTTGTTTCATAACTAAACCGTATTGTTCTCAGCGGTCCGACCTGACCTCAGAACTTCAAGGCCGAGTCTCAAGTGGGATAGACTTGAACTTTTACTGTTGAGGATCACTTTCCGACAGACGAGACCTGCGCTTGCATACTGGCGGGTGCAAATCAACATGGCGTGGCTCTCAGAATTCACATTTCTAACCTGCGCTCACTCGCTCCGCGCACACCTGAGTGACCTCCATTTACCCGCTCACAACATCGAAATTCACAAATTCCTCACACCCTTTTGGTACTGTTTGTGTGTTGGACCCTCCCTCGAGCTCATACTCGCGAAACTGTTCGGGCAGAGAGAGCAGCAGGAGGCTAGAGTCTTCAGAGGCGAGTCCTGCGCACGTGGCAACCTTGGTCGCGTGCGCCGTGAACTCGGCTGGTAGCCAGCGGGACGGATCGGCGATCATGAGCCGGGCGTGCTGCACTTCGAGCAGCCTCCCAAGAGCAGCTGCGTGCGCGTGCGCCATCGCGGTACCAGCTGCCAGCACCGCCTCCGCCTGCACCACCTGGGGTGCCGGGATGGGCAACTCGATCCAGGCGCGCTCGTGGCGGCCGCGGCTCACCGTCAAACGCGTCGTCGTGGGCGGCGCACGTGAGCCGTATGCGAGCGAACACACGCCGCTGACACGCATGCTACCGTCGGCCTCGGTAGCATGTGAGACTCTTGCGAGTCGAAAGTCGGGCACCGTGTGCAAGGTGGGGTCCTCGAAAGCGTCGAGATCGTCTTGCAGGTCGATTGTGAGCTGGGTGAGCAGCAAATGTGGCGCCGCGCCCGCTGCGAGCGCCGCCACAGCAGCCGAATCGGCGCGAGCTATACTAGTCGAGCCGCCGAGTTGATACGCGATCCATTTGAGCACCGCCAGGTTGGCAGTCGTGCCCGAGTCGGGTAGGGGCACATGGACTGGAAAGTGGCCGGCGCCGAGGCCGTTGAGCGAGGTGCTCACTGTGGGCTCGCCCGTGAGCAGCAGGACCACGTCGCATCGCGCACCCTCCTCGTCTACCGATGCCTGCTCAAGGAGACCGTTGAGCAGCCTCAGGTCGGTGTTGCCTTCATAGCGCAGCTCGCGGATGGCCGTGAGGGCCTCGGAGAGGGTGGCGCGGCTTGTGAGCTGCTGAGTCACGTGGTTAAAGCTCCAGACCGAGTAGCTCGCTGCATGTGCGGCACGTGCCTCGTGCGCTGCACCGATGGCCTCGAGGATCGCCAACGTGCTCGCCGCCGTCGGTGCGCTGCTCAGTGAGCAATCGATGAAGAGGCCGAGGTGGGGCGCGCTCGGGTCAGAGCCCGAGCGCAGCATGGCGGCAGCGGCCCGCGAAGAGGCGGCCCGCGAGGCCATGGCCCCGCGTAGCGCCCTATCGAGGCGATCCGCACTCAGGCGCGCACTCCAATAGAGTAGATGCCTCTCAGAGCCACCGCTGCTGCCCAACGCACTCACCACTTCGCCAGTGGCCTCGCCATCATCGGGCGAGCCGTCGGATGGCGGCGAGAGCGTGATGTGCAGCGTGACGCCGTTGGGCAGTGCCGTTGCGCCGAGCGTCGTAGGTGGGAGGATGGAGCTGGCGGCCTCGGCTTTGTGGCTGTCCGTCTCGATGCAGACTGCACCCTCGGTCGCGTGAGCGCCCACGATCACCGAGCTAACTGCCGAGGCGAAGGTGAGCGGCAGGCACACTGCGAGAGTTGCCGCACCTTCGTCAGGCTCGAGCTTGGTGAAGCACGAGAGCGTGAGCTGCTTGGGTTCGTTGTACAGCAGAGGGAAGATGGTCACCTCATACACCGCGCCCTGCACAGCCGCGGCTGTGGCGACGGCCCGTCCCTTTTCCATCTCCTTGTACGTAATCTCTGCTGCCTTGGCCTTCGGGACGGAGATTGCTGCGATTCCGTCCAGCTCGAAACCACACACCAATGCGTCCGAATCAGGCAGCGGGAAGCGCAGTGCCGCCTCGATGTCGCGGCAGACGGCATCATTCACGATGGTAAGGCGCATCGTGATGAGCACAATGCGCAGGGATGGCACGGCTTCAAAGTGGATGTCCGCGGCTTGGATGCTTAGCGGACGTTCAGCGGATGAGTCGTCGCCGTAGGTGAGCGAGAAGTCCATCGCCATATGAATATGAACTTCATAAGAAAGGACGGAAAGCGAGCACCGTGCAGCCCTCGTGGAATTTCTAAACTGTTCTTGTTCACACACACCATTCACACTTAATTCTATGGTGCGCTCGACACGCACCTGGGTGATCCGCTCGACGTGCTTGTGGACGGCCGCGGGAGGCATCATCGGCGGCAGCATCTCGGTGATCGTCAACAATGCACTCATCGAAATCTCGCTCACACCTTTTTTTGCGGCCGTCTTTGGCATCGTGCTTCTCCTGCTTGGAGGCCTGATGATGTGGCGAAAGTTGTGGGAGGCGCACGACGCCCCTTGCATGCGCGTGCTGGTGCTTTGCTTCTCGGCACTGGTGCTTCTATCGGGCATCTCGTGCTTCCTGCTCGAGAAGAATTGGTTCAAGACCATTTCGCCCAACGCAAAGATCCCGATGTACATGTCTCTTGGGGTCTCGCTCTGCTTCTCGGTATCATTCACGGCTGTGGATCTGCTGAACGCGTACCATGACCGGCACAGTTATGATATGCGCCAGCGCTCGCTCGTGTCTACGCCACAGCAGGTTGGCGTGGTGCTCGCGGGCGCGGTCACGCAGGGTGCTCTCTTTGGGCTCATGTTTGGTGCGATGGACGTGGAGGATGCCCCGCAGAAGCTGCGCACTGAGGAGCGAGCGTCGCTGCCCATCGGCATCCTGATCGGGGGCATCGTCGGTGGCGTGAACGCGGTGCTCGCCTACCGTGCGGAGGCCAGCCTTGGCGAGCAGATTGACCTGCTGCGCGGCGAGGGTCTCTTGGAAGATGTGTACCGCGACTAAAGAAGTCTATTATAAGTCCGACATGCCGTCACCACTGCTGCTGGCGGTCGCGTGTGCAGTGTGGCCGTCACAGTGTACTCCTGTAGTCTGTACTGTAATCGCGAGATAACCGCGGTATTACCTCGGTTCTGTACTGTAGGAGTTCACGAACGGAACCGTGTTATCCGACTTAGCGGTACGCCACACACCGCCGGGGACCGGACTGAGGACCGGAGGCGACCGGACCCGCCCTTCCGGCTCCGCCCGCCGCCCGGCAGCGGCAGCCGGGCATGCACCGCACACGCACGAAGTCAACGCACGCACACGATCCGGCCTACCCCCATGCCTAGCGTAGACCCATGCGTAGACCGCCCCCCACGGGGCCCTAATAATAAAACAGTGTGATTGAATGCCCGTGGCCATTGACAAAAGGCATTGGACCCCCTGAACGCGAAGCCTGAAGACTTGGCACGGCCGCGATCATCGATAGCGAGATGGCGCCTGATCACGATGCCATCTTGAGCTTCGTGATGTTCTGGACGATGACCGTCGCGCCGCTTGCCCTGAGAGCCGCCTCGGAGTCGGCACCGGAGAGGACGCCAATCGCCTGCCTGCAGCCGGCATTGAGAGCCTCGCCAATATCCCGCTCCGTATCGCCTGCCTTCGCGACTTTGCTCACGTCCTCCACGCCGAGCTTCGCCATGAGCGCGTGGACCATGTAAGGCGACGGCCGGCCACGTGGCACGTCCTGCGCCGAGATGTACCCGTCCACAATCTCGTTCAGCTTGAGGCGGTCGACTATGGCCTGCTGTAGCCGGCGCGGGTAGCCGGTGTTGAGTCCAACCTTGCAACCACGCGCGCGCAGCGTGGCAAAGTAGTCGGGCAGTGACGGGTCGATGAGGGAGAGGCCCGAGCCAGGGGCCAGGTATGCGTCCTCGAGGCTTTTCTCAAAACGCTTGTTGATCACCGTCGTGAGCTCGGCGAGCGCCGATGGCGCGAAGTCGGCGCCGCGCTGCTTGGCTGCGAAGTGTGCGACAACTTCCTCTTTGGCTGCGCCGTGCCAGGGGTGCATGTCAGCCTCGCTGACCTCGAGGCCGGCGGCGTTCATGCTCTCGCGCAGCACGATATACACGAGCCCGCCCTCGTCCACGGTCGTGCCCGCCATGTCGCACACCAACAGCTGCGTGTCCGCATGCAGCATGGGCGGCGCCGGCGGCGGCGCGGCACACCGCAAGTCCCGACCGGCGAGCTCTTCAAGGTAGCGGACGGCCTCGGTGTAGTCGGCGGTGCGGCCCACGCGCTCAGTAGCTGCGGCCACGGCGGCCTCGACCGCGGGCAGTAGCGTCGCCTGTGGGAAGTGCGCGCCCGCAATCGCGGTCGCGTTGCGCACGTCTTTGAGCATCAACCCAAGCTCGAACCCATAGCCAAATTGTCCAGTCAGCACCTCCGTCGGCAGGCGCACCTGCGTCTGGAGGGAGCGACCAGAGGAGCCATTGATGGCTGCAAGCGCCGTGGCGGGCTCTACGCCGAAGCCGCGTAGCGCGAGCAGCCCCTCACCCGCGAGCATCAAGTGTCCCACGTTCAGCAGGTTGTTGACAGCTTTGACGGCGTGCCCTGACCCAATGGGGCCCTGGTGCACGATGCTCTTGGCGAAGCAGGAGACGATGTCGCGCACGCGTTCCACTGCTGCCGCATCGCCGCCAGCCATTGCCGTAACTGTGCCCGCCGCAGCACCCGCAGGCCCGCCGCTCACCGGCAGATCGACGTATGCACAAGGGAGAAGGCGGGCCACATCGGCGCTCGTCACCGGGTTACCGGAGGTGCAATCGACTATGATCGCACTCTTCTTGAGCGTGGGGACGAGCTGCTCAACCACCGTGCGTACCTCGTTCGTGGTCGGAAGCGACAGAAAGACAACATCGGAATTTCGCCCGAGCTCTGCGAGGGAGGCCGCCGGCACCGACCCGCTCTCGGCAGCGTGCTGCTGCATCTTTGCTGCGGCGATGTCGAAGGTGGACAGTGGCGGGCGAGCGCGTGCAACACGTGCAGCCAGCGGGCCGCCCATGGCACCAAGTCCGACCCAGCCGATCCTCATGTTGGACAAGGAAGGCTGCGTAGCGTACACACGCGACACCGACGAGGAGGAAGAGCGAGGAGAGCCGACGGCCTTTCCGTGTTTGGGCGCGTACCGGTAAAAAGACACCGGGGGGAGCCGGCAAAGGGCGCGTACCGGTACCGGCATTTGCGACGAAACACGCAGTTTGGTTGACTTTACGGATAAAGTACACTACGACAGGTCTCGTTACCCCGGCAACCGCTTCTTCAGCAGGTCGAGCACCGCCGTCGCCCCACGCTGCTGCACATTCTGTGGGATGGAGCGAATGGCGTTGCCCACGATCGTTAGATTCTGAAGCACCGGGAGCAGCGCCAGCTCAGCTGGCAGCATGGTGACGTCGTTGCACGAGATGTCGAGCGTCTGCAGCTTCTGGAGCGGCATCAAGTGTTCCACAGGGAGCTCGCGGATGCCATTCTGCTGGACGTGCACCTCTCTCAACCGGGGGAAGAGCGCGAGCGGCGGCAGCGCACCCAGTCGGTTCTCACCGAGGTCCAGGTACTCGAGTGGCGCGGCGGCACCGCCCCCAGGCATGTGCAACGAGGCGGCGGTGAGCTTGTTCGCACAGAGTGAGACAGTCCGGAGCCGCGGACAGAGCCAAAGCGCAGCAGGGACCTCGCCGAGTACGTTGCGGTCAGCATTGAGCTCCGTGAGGGACGAGAGCACCACGCCAACGAAGCCAAGGTCGCGAAGTTGGTTATGGGCCACACGCACGGCCTGCAGCTCTGGGCAGCTGCCCAAGTCGAAGGGCAGTAGGCTGAGCGCATTCTTGCTCACGTCGAGGCACCTGAGGCCAGGGATGAGCCCTGAGAGGCCGTCGGGGAGTGCCCTGAGTTGATTGGACGCCGCGAGGATCGTATGCAGGGTCTCGGGGTACCCGTCCGAGGGCAGCGCCGTTAACTTGAGCCCATCGACCTTGAGCTCTGTACCATCTTTGATCACGTGGCTGTACAGCCCGTCGAGCGCCGAGGCGGGCGGCGCGGGGCGCGAGTTCGTCTCCGTCTGGAAGGGAGCCGAAGCAGAGACGCTGTGCGTGGGCCGGCTGGGCGGAGGCGCGGGCGGCGGCTGCAGCTGGGCCGGCCGTTGGAGCGCGGGAGAGGGTCCGCGAGAGGAGGTGCGAGATGAGGACGCTCGCTCGCTCGTCGGTTGTGATGGGGGCCGATTGTAGAGCGCATCGAATCCCCTCTCACTGGCTCGACAGTCTGCGCCACGGGGTGGGGCCATACGGCCGAAGCCACCGCCGCCGCCGCCAGCGCTGTAGGCAGCGCCGCCGCCATAGTGTAGCATCTCCTGCTGCTGCTGCAGGTACTGTTGCTGCATCGTCGCCTGCGGGTGCTGCTGTTGCTGCGCGGCGTAGGGCATCACCTGCTGGTGCTGGTGCTGGTGCTGCTGGCGGTGCTGCTGGTGCGGCGTCTGCGCGGGGCGGTTCTCGTCGCCGAGCGCGCCGAGCGAGCGGTCGATTTGCATGGGCGCCATTTGGCCGCGAATGTCGCCGTCCCATTGCGGCGATGTGTCCACGATCTTGCCGCGCAAGTGGGCGAGTAGCTTGGGCGTCGGCCCGTTGAGGACAGCCGATGGCATCGTGCGCAGCGGGTTGCCGCTGAGCGCGAGCTTGTTGAGCGAGAGGTTGCCGAGCAGCGGTGGCACCTCGCGCAGCTCGTTGCAGCTCAGGTCCAGGCGCGTGAGAGAGGCGCAAGCACTCAGCTGCTCCACCTCAGTCAACTTGTTCGAGCTAAGGTCGACGGTCGCGAGCTGCGCCAGGTAAGGCATCCCGCTCGGCAACACCCCGAAGATATTGAAGGGTGCTGAGAGCTCCTGCAGGCCGGCGCACCCTTGCAGCTCGAGGGACTCGAGGCGGTTGTTCGCGAGTAGCAACGTCCGAAGGCTAGGCACGCTCAGACGCAGCCGGCGCAGCCGATTCTCCGAGGCATCGAGGCTCACGAGCGGCGGAGGCGACTGGACGAGGTCGGCGGGCAGCTCGATGAGCTCGTTCTTGGCGAGCATGAGCGTCTTGAGCGCACGCATGCCGCCAAGTCCCGACGGCAGTGTCCCAAGCCGATTGTGTGACAGGTCGAGCTCCACCAGATAGATGAGACCGGCGAAGCTGGGCGGCACGGCCGTGAGTGCATTATGGCTGGCCACCAGCTGCACCAGCGGCGGCAGATTGAAGGCGCCGAGCTCGGGCAACTGCGTTAGCTGGTTGTGAGCTAGCATGAGCTTCTTGAGTGCCGGCAGCTCGGCGAGCACTGGCGGAAGCACGCGCAGCCGGTTGTTTGTCGCGTCGAGTTGCTGTAGGTCCTCGAGCGTGCCGAGTTCCTCCGGGAGCGAGATGAGCTCATTTTGCGAGACGTCCATGGTCTCGAGCGTCTCACGCGTCTCCCACCACGCCGAGCCCTCAGGAAGCACGACGCTGCCGATATTGCAACACAGCGGCGGGAGCATCGTGAGCCCGCGTGCTTGAAGCTTGAGGTGGCCCGAGAAGCGTGCTTGGATGAATGCCTTGGACAGATTTTGATGACCCAGAACAAGCTCGGGCTCTGAAGAGGCTGCCGCTCCAGCACCACGGCGCTGCATCTTTATATCTTTCGGAGGTGATCGTCGAGTTCGACCCGGCGACGTCCACGAACCGTTCGACTCTCCTGCGTCCTGCCGCCGGGAAAGGAGCGTGAACCGTGCCATTCACACCGACTTGAGTGTGAATAGCGAGAGAAGCGTGATAAGTTATTAGGCGGACACCCCGATCCGGTGTATTGACCGACGGTGTTGCTCTCACTATGGACTATCTTTCTTTGAACTGCTCACTTTCGTTGTTCTTCGGGTAGTGGCTACGTAGTGCGGGGTCGAGTCTTCGATGCGTCGCATTACGATTCAGTATTATTGGCATTTTTTTATCATCAGAGCTGCTGGGCCCTGCTGCGCTACCTATTGAAGCCTTTTTTGCTCGACAAAACGCCACGCCTTTTATTGCTCGACAAAACGCGAGTTAACAGTTATGCGCACGATCCACGAATGTCGAATCCCCGGTTTTTTTTCGATATTTCCCCGCGTGGAGCATCGCATGGGAGCATCGTCAATGCCCCAAAACGACGCGTTTGGCCCCCCTATTGAAGGGCGTCTGACCGGTTCGATGAAAACGGGAGGTTAATCAGTTAGCCTGAAACACGACCTCTCGGCAACCACGGTCCAACGCTCTTCGCTCCTTCTTGCATGTATACGATCTACTTGCGCTTGTGTCTGCACACGGGCGGCTTCGGGCGGGGCGGGGCGGGGCGAGAGTACACGCCTCTGGCTTTGCTCTCTCTCGCCCGATTTCGCCCACTGCACGCATCGGCATCGCGGCACATGCAATGACGATGGCCTGCGGCATCGCACTCGTCGGTCCCTTACCATCATGTGGCATGTGGCATGGCCAAACGGTATTGTGCCTCGACGGGCGCCTGATGGCGCCGCCTCAAACCTTCGTTACGGAGGCGCCGCCGGCGCCGCCGGCGCCGTCGAGCTGCTTCATGGCCTTGAGGCCGAGCAGGTAGGCCTGCGGCGTGAGCATCGCGGTGGTGCCGATGATGATCTCGCGACCTGGGTACATGACTCTCACCTCATGCAGGGCGCGCAGCTCCGAGTAGCACAGGCCGCCGAGCATGATGATGATCAAGCGCTTGCCTGTCGCGGGCACCTCGACCGGCACGGCCGCGGCCTTGTCCTTCGCCTTCGCGGCCTTCTCCGCGGCCAGCTCGCGCGCCCGCTCGACGAGCGCCTTCGGCTCCGTGGTATAGGGATACTCGACCAGCTCGAGGCCCTTATCGAGCAAGTCCCCACACAACTGCTTGAGAGGCGGTACGTAGCGAGAGACGTCGTACGTGGCCTCCTCAAAATCGCGCAGCACCTTCTTCTTCTCCTTCTTCTCCTTGGTGCCCTGGAGCATCGTCACGTTCAGATAGAAGAGATTGAGGATCGCCACCTGGTCCTCCGGCGAGATCCCGGCGAGATTGAGCAACTGGCGTCGCTCGTCCTGCTTGATGCCGTCCTGCGTGGCGACGTAGATCATGAGCAGACGCATCTTGTCCTCGGGCGAGAAGGGGATGTCCTCGCGCTCGAGCAGCGCGCGCAGGTCCGTGAGCGACTGCTTGCCGTACGCCTTGCCAGACGAGTCCTCGCGGCAGGCCATGTTCTGCTCAAGCGTGGCAATCGCCTCGAGGCAGTGCTTGTTGTACTTGGTCATGAGCTCCTGTGTCACCGCCATGTGCAGCGAGTAGCGCGCGTGCGTTTCTTGGAATTTGGGTAGCCCCCGCAGCCCCGCCGTCATGTCCTTCAGGTTCTTGGACTTGTCCTTCGAGAGCAGTTTGGCCGCCTCGGGGTTGTCGGCGAGGAACTGCTTGAACTCGGTGTGCAGGAGCGTGCCCAGGTCGGCGATGTGCATCGAGCGCAACCGCGTCCAGAGCGGGTCCGTGTCATTGAGCAGCACCGTCTTCGACTGCTTCTCGTTGTTGTTCGCCACGAAGTGGTACGTGTACTTGTCATCGTGGATCGAGAGCAGGTCGTGCGCCATCGCCTGGTACGTGAACTCATGCACCAGCGGCGAGATCGCATCGTAGGAGCGGTCGAGGAGCAGCAGTGTGGTCTTCTCTTTCTCCTCGGGCGTTCTCGTGACGAAGGACGCGCCCGACGCCGCGAGCTCGGTCAGCTTCCCCTGCAAGAGCTGCGCAACCGCCGACGCCACGGGCCTCGTCGAGTGCCGAATGAGCGGTATCTCGCCCATCGAGATGCACAGGGTCGCGAGCATCGCGGCCAGCCTGTGCTGCTCCTGCAGCTTGGCCTCGGAGGCCGCGGGCATGTCTTCGGGCGCGAAGAGCGTGGGCAGCGACTGCGGTGAGTCCAAGACGAACGCGTTGCTCTCGGTGCACACGAACTCGAGATTGAGCTCCTTGAAGCTCTGCACATAGTTGATGGCATTGGAGGCCTTGATCTTGCCGAAGAGGGCGTCGCTCACGTGCGAGCTGAAGAAGAGGTGACAGCTCTTGTACATTGGCTTCTTCTTGTCCTTGAAATCGGTGATCAGCCGGTTGACCGACTCGATCGTCGGCTGGATGAAGTAGGCTGCGGGGAGGTCGGGCAGTGGCTGCCGCTGCAGGTACTCTCCGCTCGGTTGCTTCATCGTGATGTTCTCAACGACTGTGATGTTCTCCTCGAGCAGCTGGGACATTTTGAACACGGACGAGAGCACACGCACCGTGAAGCTGTCGGCGCACATGACGATGCCTGCCGCCTCTCCCGCCATGCTATGCATCATGTCACTGAGCAGGCGAGCCTTGACGGTTTCCCGAAGGTTGAGCGATGCAGCATCGGATTTGCCGAACGTCGAGGGCGCTGGGACCGACGCCAGTGGGGGAGGGGGCATGCTGCCGCCTGGCTCGTAGTGGCTCGAATACGTCATGTCCGGTTGTTTCTTCTTTGAACCCCACTGCATGGCACGGACACAGGGTGAGTGAGCTCGAGCCACGCCGCGAGAGGGCTGGGCCAGTGGGAGGTGCGCACAGCTTGGCTAGCTGAAGCCGAGGGATGGGCTGATGAGGCGTGAGCGGCGCACCATCGGACGCGCGCAAAAGGCGCGACGGTCGCACTCTGGGCTCGGACGGTGCCGAGTGCTGATGAATTGCATCATCAGGAGAAAGAGTACGAGAAACAATGTATGGTCGCGGCGAATCTATGCACATTCCTGATACATGTAGTCACTGACAGTGTTCAGCCAGTTATATGAATGTGCGGTCCCCCTGCCTGGTGCCTGCGCACACGCAACACCAACCTAACGCACGGGCACGCACCTGAGACTGAGTCATGGGGCATGGCGCTGAGTGAGCAGTGACTGTGTGGCGACCGGACTCTCTTGCACTCAGCAGACTCGAGACTGCGTCACGTTCCGTCTTATAGTCTCAACTCGGTAAGGGTAACTTTCAAACTCTAAAACTCAACTTTCATTGCCTCTCATGATTCCGACTTACAGTATGTAGTACACTTTGAAGCTTTCTTACCGCCAATCCGCAATCGTTTTATGCATGTCGGCAGAGTGCGTGTGCGACCGAGACGGCGCTGCTTGGCCCGGCGCCATGCGCCATGGGGCCACGGCTTCGCGGGCCTTCGCGCCTCTTCGTGAACACACATCTCTCATCTCAACTTGATGACCATGCTGCGGGATCATTGGGACGCTCAGGCACCGCTGCCACCCGAAACGCACCTTTTCCCGCGCGTGCCGCGTCAGCTCGTCGCCACATTTCAAGGCGCAAGCGTCGTGGCGACACCCAAACTCCTCCCCGTGCTCTCGCCCTGCCCACGTCTTCCCGGTGCGCCTTCTCAGGCTCCGCATGTGCGCTGCTGTCTGGGGGCAGGCATGCCACGCCATGGCTCCTTAGAGTCCGCTCAGAGGGTCGGACTCATAGAAGCCCGCGCACACGTGCCGTTGATCTGGCGTGCGCGCCATGCCTGGGCGGGCGCGCGTCCGCCGGCGCGGGCGCCTTGCCGCCGGCGCCTCCGAGCTGGACTACGCAGGCGCGGGCGCCTTGCCGCCAAACTTTTCCTGCTCGGGCTCTCCGAGCCGGCCCTCGCCGAGCGGCGACAGCAGGTCGAAGGTGAGGTCGTCGATGCGGAGAAAGGAGCGCATCGACTGCGGCGCGATGCCGAGCGACGAGGCGAGGAAGGGAGAGAGCACAGAAGCCACGTCGGCAAGTGGCAGCTCGTCCACTTCTGTGATGCCGCCCGCCGCGGCGCTCGAGGGGCCCGCCCCTCGCGTCGACTTGGGCGGCGCCGTCCCGGTGGCGAAGGGGATCGCCGCCGGCTGCGCGGGTACCTGCATGCAATGAGGGAGGCAATCAGATGCGCGGGCACCTGCATGCAATGAGGGAGGCAATCAGATGCGCGGGCACCTGCATGCAATGAGGGAGGCAATCAGATGCGCGGGCACCTGCAAGTCGTGCAGTGCCAGCCCGATGGGGCGCTTGAGGTGCGACTTGCTGCGCGAGATCGGCGGCAAGGGCGGCATGCCATCGTCCTGCTCTTCCGTCGTGTCGGTGCCCGCCTTGCCCCCGTCGCCGTCGACCACCGACGATGAGGCCGCCGCCGCCGCCGAAGGCACGGCCTGCGCCGCCTGTGCCTGCCCTGGCACGAACGCCGCTGAGGAGGCGGCGATGGCGGCGGCCAGTCCGCCGGCCGCCGTAATTTCGGCACCGAGCCCAGCGGCGATGGAGGCCTCAGCGGCACCAGCGGCATGGGGCTTCCAGTCCCTCTTGAGCCCGGACTCGCCCGTCTTCTGACGCTTCGCTGAGGCCGAGAGGCTGTTGAAAAAGAGACGCCCCGGCGACTCGAGCAGCGCGGTCAGGTCCACCTCCTTGCCGTTCGACAGCAGGAGCTCGTTGCACTCGTTCCGGAGCAGCTCGGCCAGCCGCCCACCTCCAACGCTCAGCGGCCCCGGGACCACGCGCGACCCGTCCAATGAGGTGTCGCCCCCGTCCACGTGCTCGACGACCGCGGAGCACAGGCGTGACGTGGCGCTCAGCAAGTCGGCGGGGGTTCGCGCTCGCAGGATCTGCAACAGGGCGTGGTACCCTTCGCTCTGCTGCATGCCGAAACCGTCGTCGGACCCGTCCACCGAGCCACCCGTCATCCCCTCGGGCTTCGCGGGCGCGGTGGTCGTCGCGGCGGGGGCGTGGCCCGCTGCGACTGCCTCCTCGTTCAGGAACGCATCGGCTATCGCCTCGCCATCGAGGCCATCGGCTATCGCCTCGTCCTCCGGAAAGCTTGGGAAGATGGCGGGTGTCTTGAAGATGCTGAAGAGCGGCGAGGCCCCTGTTATGTCGGCCAACAGCGTCTCGATCTGGCGCGCCTCCATCTCCGTCGCCGCCTTGACGAGGTCCTGCTGCCCGTCGCCCTGCTTGCGGCTCCTGCGCCGCGGCACCGGCTCACCGCCCTCGGCCACGCGCCGCAGCCCCGAGTTCCAGTGGTTTTTGATCGCGTTGTCCGTGCGGCCGGGAAGGTACTTTGCAATCTCAGCCCATTTGTTGCCCATCTCGCGCTGCTTGGCGATGAGGATGTCGTCCTCCTCCTTGGACCACGCATCCTTACGGATGGCCGGGTCGAGCTGATTGTGCCATCGCTCGCGGCACTGCTTGCCATTGCGCCCGGGAAGGTACTTGGCAATCTCAGCCCATCGATTGGCACCATCGACTCCGCGCTGCTCGGCCACGAGCCGGCGCACGGTGTCGTCCTCCTCGAGGGTCCATGGGCGCTGCGCACAGGGACGAACGTGGGACGGTGCGGAGCGGTGAAACTCGTGCGCAATCGCGGGCACACACACGCAGCACCCTCCGGTGCCTGGAGACTAGTTTGAGCGTGGCAGCGCACAGAATTCACCTTCTTGTCGATTTTCTCGTCATCGTTCCCGCCCGCGACGAGGCCTACGCCATCGATGAATGGGCAGTCGAGCGATGGCACGAGCGATGGCAAGTCCATCGTGCAAGGCGAGAGGCTCACCCCAATAAGCGCCGCAGTTGAGGGGCTAAGCTGCGACGCCCACGAAGTCCGCGGGCATGGTCTCAGACTTGTAAGTTTTGCGCGTCATGTTGAGCACTTCTATACAAACATCAACCGCCCCCGCTATACCCTTCACGATAGCGCCGCCGTGGTGGTGGCGGCCGTAGCTTCGAAACGCGCAGCGCCGCGGAAGCGACCACTCGGCGCAGAGGAGGAGGCAGAATCAGCACGAGGGCGCTCAGCTTGGCAGCCGCCCACTGCCCGAGCAGACGCATGATGCTCATGAAGCGCGGCGGCGCCCCCAGCGGCGCGAGCTTGCCTGCCGCCTGGCAAGCTAGCAGGGCTCGCGCGATGGGCGCCCATTCATCGGCGAGCGACCACGTGACGTTGAGGCGCGCGGCAATCCCCTTGATGAGCACCGTCGAACGGCCAACGAGTGTGAGCTCCTGTGGAAACGACTTGAGCACCTTGACCGGCGAGTCGGGAGAGAGCTCGTTGGTGTCGAAGCCCCCGGGAAGGGTCTTCACAGAGCCATCAAAGAGCCAGATGGCCGTGGCCGCGGGCCCCTCGCGCGGTGCGCCCTCACGCAAGCGCACGCCGAGCTCGAGCGCGAGGCGCGAGATCTCATCGAGCTGTGCCGGGTCGGTGTCCGAAGTCCGTTCGGAGAGAGCTACCATCACTTTGGCGAGGGTGGCGGAGGCACGCTGCCCGATTTGCTTCACCTGGCCGAAGTCGATGAGCCCAATGCGGCCGTCATCGAGCACGAAGATGTTCCCGGGGTGCGGGTCCGCGTGGAAGAAGCCGCCAAAGAGGATGGTGATCCCGAACGCCTCCGTGAGCGCGGCGAGCAGTCGACGGCCGAACAGCTGAGCCTCTGGAGAGCCGGGGTCGATACCGCGCTTCTCCATGGCTTCCACCGCGCGCGAAAGCGGCACGCCCTGCAGAAAGTCCATAACAAGCACGCGCTTGGTCACGAGGCCGCCCACCGGGCGCGGCGTCACGACGACCGGCGTGACGGGGCTGCCAGTCATGGGGTCCGTGCTCAGAGTACGACCGATGCGCTCCATGGCCGCCGCCTCTTTGACGAAATCGAACTCGTCGCCGAGCTGCACCTCGAGCTCCGAGAAGACGGTGTAGTAGTCGACCGGGATCGCCTCGATGCCGCGTACGCTCTTCGCGAGCGCCTTGAGCGCCGCCACGTCGCCGAGCAGCTTCGCCTCGATGGCAGGCCGTTGGACCTTGACGGCAACCTCTCCGCCGCCGTACGCTGGCGTGAGGACTGCCCGGTGGACTTGCGCGACCGAGGCCGCACCGAGCGGCTCTGGGTCGAATTCGGCAAAGACGCTCTCGAAGCTCTCGTCGTCGTGGAGCAGCTCCTGCTCGATGACGGCCTTGACAAGCGACACCGGCATCGGGTCGACGAGGTCAGTGAGTCCCGCGAGCCGGTCCGTGTACTGCTTCGGGAAGAGGTCTTGCCGCGTCGCGATAATCTGCCCCGTTTTCGTGTAGAAGCCCTTGAGCTCCTTGATGACGGCCGCAAAGGTCGTCGATCCACGTTCGTGCTCCTCCTGCCACATCATCTCGCACTCCTCCTCATCGAGGCACTCCTTCAGCACCTGCTCGCGGAACCGCAGCGTGAGGAAGAGCCGTAAGTACGAGGCCACGATGGGCACCGCCTTCGCCGCAAACGTGAGCCCGCGCTGCGCCTGCACCAGTGCGGTGGCTTCCTGCGGGAACTTGAGGTCCTCGTCAGCTTCTGCTGCCGTGGGCGTCGGAGAGGAGGCGCTCGCGAGCACAGCACTGCGGACGGCACTTGGTACTGGCCGCGTCAAGTGCGGCGAACATGATTGCTGCGCAGGCTGCGTCACGAATGCCGAGGTGAGCGCCAACGTGAAGAAGAAGGACGCCATCTCACCAGGAGTGTGAATTGGCAGAGTATGGGCTGTTGATCAACACTCGGGTTGGGGTTCCTACATGTACCATCCCCGTCACTCGCCTCCTCGACGCACATATTCACACCCTCTCAAGAAAAATGTCTGTGGCTCCCACGGCACTCGCTGTGGACCACGACGTGACTGTACAGGCAGTCATCTTCGACCCTGCCGCCTTTGTAGGCCGGACGGTCCGTGTTGCTGGCAAGTGCGTGCTGCTAGATCTTGCGCTCGGCCGACTGGATATTGCTGCCAACGGCGCGAAGCTCATCGTGCAGCTGGAGCACGTCGACGAAGGCGGACGTGATGTCATCGGCGTTCTGAGCGCTGGGATGGATGTTGTCGTTGTGGGGGCTGTAAAGAAGCAGCAGCGACGCACATTTATGGATGCGGCGAGTGTGTTGCTTCCTGCCACATTGATGCGGACACAAATTTCCTGAATTTTAGCTAAGACTACGTATCTAGGCTCAGACGACCGGTCCGAGACAAAGACAAATATCTAGGCTCAGACGAAATTCGGCTGTCCTGGACGCGCTGCATGCACCGGGAAAAGCCCTGTCGGCGGCACGATTCGCAGCACGTGGTCGTCCGCGCGCGTGCTGCTGCTGCTGCTGCTGCTCGCCTCCGTTGGCCGCACGAGCGCCGCCTCCACTCGGAGGAGCATCGCCTCGGATACGCCAGGATTGCCCTCGAGAGTGATCGTCTCAAGAGGCGGCGGATTGCGCGCCTCGCGCAGAGCAGTCAGCAAGGCGTCAATCCCAAGGTCGCTTACATTGGTCGAGACGAGGCCGAGGCGGCGCAGCGTGCCATGTGGCCATCCCCGCAGCGCGAGTGCGAGCGCCATCACGCCGATGTCGCCCACCGGATTCCCATCGAGCATGAGGCTCTCGAGGCGAGCTGGAGAATTGCGGAGCTCATCAGCCAGCGCGACGGCCCCAGTGGCGCCGATCAGGTTGTCATGCAGGCGCAAATCCGTCAGGGGCAAAACCAAGGTCCCATCGCCCCGGCTGCGTAGCACAGAGGCGCCGAGCCCCGCCGCGCCTTCATCACCGATCGCATTGCCGCCGAGATCGAGCACCCGCAGGTTCGGGTGCAACTGCAGTGCGGCGCCCAGCGCCAATGCGCCGTGGTCGCCGAGGCGGCTGCCTAGCGCATGCAAGGATTCGATGGTTGTGCACGCACTCAGCACAGGAGCGAACGTCGCAATGCCTGTGTCGCCCAAGAGGCTGCCGTCCATGTTCACGACGAGCAGTCGAAACTCATGCGCAGGTCGAGCGCAGCTTGCCGTAAGCGCAGTGACTAGTGGCGACATATAATCCGACCGCTGCAGGATCTGATCCAGCACGAGCTCCTGGCACTTCCTCATGTCCGCCATGAGCGGCGCGACGAGGTCCGCCGACCACCCAAGCGTAGAGTAGTTGGTCTGCAGTGCCTGGTCCAGCGATGCTGCGAGGTGATGCTGCGAGCAACGCCAATGGCCCGGCCGCTGACGTACAACATCACGGTCGACCACGTAATCAGCTACGGCGGATAGTGCCGCACACATCACCGCGGCAACGCAGGTTCGCCCGCCCAGGGATTTGTGACTACCTCGCATCGCTCCACGCCCTCGGAGCTCTCGGCAGAGGGCAAGAGCCGGGCGGAGTCCGCCGGAAGCAACCGAACGAGATGCATCGCTTCGCGGTGTCCTGCATGCAGCAGCGCAATTCGCCCGAAACAGCGCCTTTTTGCACGCCCTCGGGGCGACGGAATGCAGTATGAGAAGTCCAAGAGATCGCGAGCACCGTATCTTGTACGCATGCATGTTGTTGCATGCGATATATCCAATATCTATCTTTCGCACAACGTCACCCTCGCCCGCTCGCGGCTGCGAGGCGGCCGTCGGCGTTCATGATCGATGCCGACCGTCTCGACGCACGCGGCCGTCGACGTGCCATCCTACGTCATCATGATGGACCCTGAGCGGCATTGCGTGCCGCTCCGACGAAAACTCGAGGTCCTTGTGCCCAAGATGAATTGCATTCGGGCGACGAGGCGCACGGAGATTCGCATCGAGACGAATGGATCCGCACGGCTCAGCACCGGAGCGCGCCTTTTGTACCGGTACCCGTTCGTTCACCTGACAACATTTGCCGTGCACGAGCTCGAGCTCGCCATCCTGTCATCGCATCTGCGCGCCATGGCAGCGGGATACGAATCCGGATCGCTGGCATTTGCCATCTTTGAGGAGGATGCAGAATGGTCCATGCTGCTCTCCTCGCCGCACGATGCGCTTCGTGCGCTCCTCGACGTCATGCCACGCCACTGGCACGTCCTCCAAGCGGCCATCATCGCCGAGATCCCGTACCTGCGCCACCTCCATGGCCGCCTCAAGAGCGCGGAGGCTCGAGCCTCACACCCCAATCGCAGCGGACGTGGCACCACACCTGCACCCATCGTGCTGCGCGACTCATTGCGCGGTCTCTCCTGGCCCTTCACGCCTGGACGCGAAGTGATTGCCAACCAGACGTGGGTGCGCCCCTATTGGTCGGCCGCCGCCTACGCCGTCAGTCGGCAGGGCGCGAGCACGTTGCTTCGACGCTTCTGGCCGAACTGGCCGCGCCTCGGCGCCGATGTTACCATCGACATGACCTCTCAGCTCTACCCCGTCGCAGACCAGATACTGTTCAATGTGAGCGGCTCCTACGTCACGCAGCCGCTGCTGACACAGCCCGCTGACGGCGCACATTTCGAACATGCCAAGTACAAGCGCACGGCTCGCGCGTTTGTCTTCAACAATTGGAGGCGATCGTGGATGCTGCTGCGCGGCACCGCCCTGACGACGGTGCCTCTGCACGTGTACTCCGTCGGTGCGGATGGTGGGAACGATACCGACTGCATTGAGGCGCTCGGGGCGATGTCGTCTGGCTCGAGCGCAAGCATGCTGGAGCACAACTACGAGCGCCGTGCCGAGCGCAGTACTCGAAGGCATCGCTCGGGCGGCAGTTCCAGTCCCTCAGCACTGCTGCTGCCTGGGGCTGGGCGGTTGGGACTACCTGCTCACGTGCAGGTCCTCGACGTCACCATCGACTCGGCCACTGAGCGTGCGCTCCGCTTAGCAGCGGTGGGCCTGCGTGACGATGGGACCTTGCAGGCAGGTGCCCCAGCATACGCATTGGTGCTGCCCCTCCCATTTCTGCTGCTTCAGAGTGTGCCGAATGCGACCTCCGAGCTGCTTCGGAGTGCGCTGCTGCTCATCGACCGAATGAAGCGCGAAGAGACCAACTCCACAGCCATCAATGCGGCCATCCAATCACCATCATCATCATCGGGCTCTCTCGGCGAGAAGAAGGGCAAGAGGAGCGACCCGGTCCCCCGCGTCGGCACGCCCGATGTTACTCTGCTCACACTGCGAGGCAGCATCGGCATGACTGCCGACCCCGTGCCGTCGTTACGTCGCAAAGCACGGCTTCAGCTCTTTCGGCAGCTCTCGTGCCTCATGGGGCATGGTGCTCATACAGAGGAAGCAGGTGCCAATACCGACACCCAGTCGGATGCGTGGCTCCAGGCGCTGCGCGGCGCCGAGCGGCCGGCGGCCATCGGGCACACAGAAGGACTGTCAGAGCACCCGCGGAATGGCTCCGAGATCACATCCGAGATCACGCCGTGCCCGTGCCCGTATGCCCAGCGAGCCGCCGGGCTACTTGTGCGGGTGGAGCGCATCCCCGCGTTGCTCAAGGCGTTGCGGCTTCAGGAGACGCCACCAAGGACGGCGGAGCAGATTCGCCCTTCCACAATCCAAATGGCGCGTTGCATGCCTCACGTCTTTGGGCAGCGCTTGCTGGCGCTCGCACATGACAATGACCAGGTGGCGAGCAGCTTGCACATCGCACGTCATATAGTGGCTCTGGGGCGAGGCGAGATTGCCCGAGACAGGTCATCAGTGGAATCAGCCATGCCATTAGCCATGCCACCAACAGCTTCTGAACGGGTGGGTGCCTGTGGCGTTCCGTGGGTTTAGTTCTGGATTTTAGGCTCTGGGGCGAGGCGTGATTGCCCGAGTGAGACAGGTCATCAGTGGATGAATTAGCCATGCACACCAACAGCTTCTGAACAGGTGGGTGCCTGTGGCGTTCCGTGGATTTAGTTCTGGAATTTAAGCGCTTTCCGTGGGTTCTGGGCACCGTATCGTATGCGCGCGACGGGATGGCGCGTTCGCCTGTGAGTGCGCCGCAACCATGGAGTGCGGCGGTTAGGTTGAGGCGAGGGTGTCCACGTGGGCGTCTCGGCCGGCTGGTTCCTGCGCCTTCAGTGCCGGCCTCGGTGGTTGCCGCGGGCTCTTCGGCCGCCTCTTCATGTGTCACGTTGACGTATCGTGCCCCATCTGCCGCGTGAGCGTTCGGAGTGCGGTGGGGGGGTGGAGAGGACTGAGTGTTGGACTGACCTGAGGTGGCGTGCGCGTGTCGTTGGTGGCGTGACTGCCCCGCGTGCTGGCTTCCGGTATGTGCGCCTGATGTAAACACTTAATAACGTTCCGTGTATGCAGTGTGCGCGTCACCGTATTACACATGACATCCCAGGGAAAAGTATCATGTAAAAGTATCATGCTATTACTCATGGCTTGAGTACGACATACAAATCACGCCTGGACGGACTGGTCCGTCTGCACATGCACTGCCGTGCTCGTTGAGGCTCGCTCACAGATTTGCGAGGACGAAGAAGTTGAAGGCGATGGCACCACCGAGAATAGCGAGCACCGTGAAGGCATCAAATTCCAGCTTTGGGGTGTTGTAGAGTGAGTCCCCCTCTTCTTGAGGCGGTGTTGGAAGAGGCGGCCCGAGGCTTGGGCTAGCGGGGACACGCCACTGCTGGGTGGTCGGGCGATGCAGTGCGCGGACCGGCGCTCGCAAAAGCTGCATTGCTGAAGCAGTAGACAGCACAAGGGCCCAAACAGTGGTGCGGCCGCCCGAAGCCATGGAATCGAAGGTTCGCCAGGGAGGAGGTGCGCCACGACCTTTCAACGTGAAATGGTGCCTTCTCGGTTCCCGCGCTCCTTCCGTACGTAAATTATTAAGCGACGAGTAAAATAGTCGGGGAAGAGGCTCGTCAGAACCAAAACTATACCAGGTACTGTACCCGGTACTGTACCCGGACGCGTTGTGTCGGCTGCCTATCCGTGAAACGGCTCACCCACAAAACCCAATTCTCCTTCAACTCGTGTTCGCACGCGCGCGTCGCACAAAACACCATTCAGTGGTGGACTGTTCTGTACCGCGCCCTCGAGGGGGACGAACGCGCCTTCCTTCAAGTACCCTGTGCTGTACTTGGTCGTGGACTGCCGCTGGATTGGAACCTCTAGAATGCCGCAGTGGTCAGTGCGCAATCAGGCTTGGGTTGCCACACCGCGTCCCAAGATTGAGCTACAGACTCCCTACGACGTGGCCACGTCAAGATTGTCGTCAAGATTTGCGGCCACGTCCGCTGGGCCCAGCGAGCCACAGCCATTGATCAGCCCCAAGAGCACCCGCAATCATAGATGGCCTCTGGATGCTCACGAATTGCACAACCCATCATCGCCCAGCAAAACATCTGCTGCTCCGATTGATACGGCGTCTCCAGTTCACAATCCCTTCCTGCCCTTATGGAAGGACGCACCGCCCGAGAGCCTGCACAAGGTTGCGTCCAAGAGTAATGTGGTCGCAAACCTCTGGCTCAAGTCACAGCCGCTCATGGAGGTTGCCGAACCTTGGGCGGGGACGGCTAAACGTCGAGCTTCTTACCAGATGAGCGTGCACAAGACGTACGAGCTGGACTCAGACGTTGTGGCCCACCTGCGTCCGTTTCAGCGATTGCGCGTGCTGTCAACGCGTTCGCTTCCTGACGGCACGGAGCGTGCCTGCATTATGCTCGAGTCGAATGGTAAGCTTCTTGGCTGGTTGACGGCCACGACTGCAGATGGCATTGCCAATATTCACATCTATGCGCGTCCTCTATACGAGGTGGCAACCCCAACCAAGGTGCGTGAGAAATTTGAGCTGACCTCCAAGTTTGTCACACAGCTTGAGGAAGGCACGAAACTGCATGTCGTCGAATCAAGGAAGCTTTTAGAGGGAACGCTACGCGTCTGCGTAATGCTTGTGGGCAACCCATGGGGCATGAATGCCAAGTGTGGGCCCATTGGCTGGATTACTGCCAACCGGAACGAAGATGGCGTCCGATTGATTCGTGAGACAAACGTGCCTCACGCCGACTCGATTCCCTTTCGGCCGCGCACGGCGTCGGCATTTGTCGGAGAACATCAGCGTCCAAAGCCCGCTAGGCCATTCTCGACGGGCTTAACCGATAGGCGATTGGCGCAGCGGCGAGAGGCGGACGATGATATTGATCCTCGTGTGAGCCTCACGCCTCGGGGCAGCCTGTCAGACGAATTCAATGAAGCGTCTTCGTCGAGCCGCAGGACTCCTAAGAGCGAGCGATCTGGCGGAAGCGGAGGTCCGCAGGGACGAACGCCAGCAGGGAGTAGAAACTCCGATTCATTCCATCGAAGCCAGAAGGCGTTAACGAGCCCCACTGCTTCCAATCCAACAGACGCTATCACGTTTTCGGGCGTCGAAGAAGGGGTACCATCGTCGGCCGTCGAAACGCCAACGACAGGAAGCTTTAAGATGAAAAAAACGGCAGGTCAGTCGGTGATGAAGATGAACCAGGCCTCCAAAACTAAGAAAGATGAAGGAAGCAAAAAGTCCAGGGTGGATGAGCTCTTGCCGTCGGGTACCATAAGGAAGGTTGCAAACGAACTGTTTGGGAAGGCGTTGGACTTGGAAACAAAAGCAATCAGAGGTAGGAAGCCACTTACAGTGCAGATGGGCGAGGCTCTTCAGAAGAGAAAGGTTGTGGTTGCTGACTTGATGCGCGAATGGGACCCAAATGGAGACGGAGAAATTAGCCCCATGGAGTTCCGCCAGAACGTGCGCAAGCTCCTACCCACGGAACTGCACGCCGGGCTAGTCATCTCGGAAGTTGACGCGCTCTTCAACGATCTGGACCTGGACAAGTCCGGTGCACTCGACGTTGGCGAGATCAAGATTGCGCTCAAGAGGCTTCAGAACGAGGCGGCACTTGCATCCGTGGACAAGGCCAACATGTTACTTGAAGTGGAAGCGCTGCGGAAGCAGGCGAAGGAGTATGAAGCGTTGGCATCTCTCACTGGAGAGCTCGAGGGTGCAAAGAAGGCAATTGAGAAGGCGAACTCTAAGAGTGTGGGCGTTCAAATTGGTGCGATAGCCGTGAAGAAAGGTCTCAAGCCCGGCGACATTGTCAAACAGTGGGACGTGAACGGGGACGGCCGACTTGACAAGGATGAGGTAACTCCCCGACTCGACGAATTTCGAACGAGCGATGCCGTTATCTCCCGCGGCATGTCTCCACCGTTCCGCTCGCCTCGTATTCTGACAGCGTGCGCGCCAACGAGTCCCGCCGCCGCAGTTTCGCACATGCGTCCTGAAATTAGGGGTGGAGGGGGTGAGGACGACTGAAATCGACGAACTTTTTAGCTCGTTTGACACCGACAATGATGGTGCTATCACAGCTGAGGAGGTCCGCGTGGCTTTGAAGAGGCTTCAGAACGAAACGGAGGACATGAAGCACACTCTCAAGCGCTATGGCGAGACTATTAAGGAGCTAACCGATCAGGTCAAGACCAGGCAGGCAGAGTGGAAGAAGCTGCAGGAGGCCGAGGAGGTGGCACAAAGGGAGCGCGCAGAGCGCAAGGAGATGGAAGCGCAGGAGAAAGCGCAGGCCAAAGAGGCCGCCAAGGCGGCCAGGCTCGCAATTATCGAAGAGAAGAAGCAAGCAGCAGCTCAAGAAAAAGCGGAGTTTGCTGCTCGAATCGAAGCCAAGCGCCGGGGCGGCGTCAAGTCGCCTTCAAAGACTGCTGAATCGCCTCGCACCCGCCGCAACAGCACGGAGCCTTCAACGGACCAAGACGGATCGTTCAGCAAAACGGAAAAAAGCCAAGACGGATCGTTCAGCAAAAAGGCTGTGGAGGCGTGAAGTATCCAATCGGTAGCCAATCATACTAAGCGTACAATCATGTAGAGAGAGGAAGCAGCTTCCGAACAGCGGTCACGCGCCGTGAGCCATCGTCGTCGTGACGCGTAGAATAGACGACGGGTCCGTGTAGATCGAGGAACAATCGTAAATATTTACGTCGGTGTATACAATCGTATTAAGGGTCCCGCGTAGGGACGGTCCCCTACCCCCTAGTAGCTATAGCCAAAAAAGCGTTACACCGCGCCGCGCACCCTCGAGGGTCATCCCCTGGGGCGGGGCGGAAGCCGGAACCGCGGCGAGCGGACGAGACGCGCGCGACATCAATTTTGTACGACGCGGTGCCAGGAGTGTTACTGTTAAGCTTGAGGAGACGGCACGCAAGCAACCGTGATACGTGAAACCCTGCGTGAAACGATCGAATCGACATCACGCGAGCCAGACCGCGTGCAACGCGGTGCGGAGCCTGCGACAAATACACAACCGGCCGGTTCCATTCACACACCGGCTCCTCATACAATGGAAGCATACAGGCGGTCGACATGGGATGTCAACCGTTAGACACGCTCTTGAGTCTCTTCCCTCCTCAGGATTCCCCCCACAGGAAACTGTGGAAATCGGTGACGAAACGCTGGGCGGCTCTCACTGTCCATGAAACAAGATGACTTAAGAGGTCGTAACCTCTTCCCGCACTTTCTGTGTCTGACTCTCCAGTGTGCTTCAGCGACTCATCTCAGTCGGGGTGCTGGGTCGGCTCGGCTAGGGTTCGGCACACTTGGGCGGTTGATCGGGTTGTAGTCGGGTTGGGGTTGGCCTTCCAGAGCCCCGAGGTGCTCGGGGGGGTGACGGGGGGTTTCCTATATACAAATTGGGGGTGGTTTCCTATACAATACGTATCCTAATGTATCCTGCATGTATCCTGCATGTATCTTGCATGTATTTCGATGTGTCCTATCAAGATACATCAAGATACATCAAGATACATCAAGATACATTTGTATCTGTCACTTTGGCTATGATGATGGCATCGAAACATTCCGACAACCCCAGAGATATGTATCCTGCATGTATCCCGCATGTATCCCGCATGTATCTCGCATGTGTCGAGCATGTATCTTGATTACCACTGAGGATACATGTATCCCGCATGTATCCCGCATGTATCCCGCATGTATCCCGCATGTATCCCTTCATATCAGATACATCTATCTCCGGATGCATTTGAGATACATGTATCTCACTATGTATCTCACTATGTATCTCGGATGTATCCTATATGTATCTTGATCACCTCTGAGGATACATGTATCTTGCATGTATCTCGCATGTATCTTGCACCTCAGATACGTACCTCTCTGCATACATTTGAGATACATGTCTCTCATGATGTATCCCTGATGTATCCCGCATGTATCCTCTATGTATCCTGGAACCACTGCAGATACATGTATCCCGCATGTATCCCGCATAAATCCTTGCATGTATCCCACATATATTCGTAATGACGCGTCCAAGATACATGTATCGTGATTTTGTATCTCGGTGTATCCTGATGTATCCTGATGAAGAGTCCAAGATACACGTATCGTGATGTATCTTGATGTATCCTGACATGTATCCAGTGTGACACCAAGGAAGCGCCCAAGATACATGTATCTTGATGTATTTGATGTGTATCCCAAAATGTATCTTGGACTCGTTTGGGATACGTGTAAAATACATGCAAAATGTGAAGGATACATGTATTCTCTTGGAATGTAACAGAGCATGTAAGATACATTTGAGATACATCAGGATACATTCGGGATACATGTATCCTTCAGGATACATGCAAGATACATGCAGGATACATTAGGATACGTATTGTATAGGAAACCACCCCCAATTTGTATAGGAAACCCCCCCTGACCCGTGCTCGGGGTACGTGCTCGGTTTCGGTCAGACACAGAAAGTTCAGTGGTCGCCTCAGACCCGACCCGACCTCCCCCGAGCTGCAACGCGCTTACAAGATCCCTCGGCCCCCCTCCGATCCGACGCTTCACAGCCTGTAAGTTACGGTACCGGTATGTGTCCCGGCTCCCCCGGTGAAAAATCTTTTTACCGACCGGCACCGGTAAAAAGACACCGGGGGAGCCGGGACACACAGCCGGTAGAGGGAACGTGGTACTGTATCGGTACCGGTACCGGTGTGGTGTGTGGTGTGTGGTGTTTGTCAAGTCAAGTCAAGTCTATACATAAACAACAGACTTGACTTGACTTGGTGTGTGGTGTGGTGTTTATGGTGTGTGGCCCCGCGAGCCCGCGTAGGAGCTGTGCCTGAATGTGCGGCCGAAGCCGGCAGGCCCTCATGGCTGTCGATGTGCGCGCTGCCGCTCATCGTGATGCAGGCGTGTCCTGCGCGACGTGGGTGGGTGAGGTGCATTACCATCCGATGGAGAACATGTGCCCGGGTCGTCCAGCTGCAGTTGTGTGTGTTCGTTCCGAGGGCGTGCAAATCGCTACCATGCGCTGGGGCCTCGTTCCGTCGTACGAGACGGTGCCTGACCATTGGAAGATGTTTAACGCACGCTCGGAGACGCTGAGCACCTCACCCGTGTTCTCCAAGCATCTCGGGACAATGCGCTGTGCGGCACCTCTGGATGGCTTCTTCGAGTGGACAGACGACAAGTGCAAGTCGGTGAAGAGCAAACAGCCGTACTATGTGTCACGCAGTGATGGCCAGCCCTTGTGGATGGCCGGCTTGTTTGCTAGCCCAAGGTCAGCCAAAACAGGAAGCGGCAGCGCGGACCCTTGCGCGAGCGGCGATGAGTCGTTTACGCTGATCACGCGCGAGGTGGATCCCGAGCTCGCGTGGCTGCATGACCGAATGCCCGTGATCCTTGACTCGCAAGGGCTGCAGGCATGGCTCGACCCGAAGGCCAGCGAGCCTCTCGCCGCGCTCAGCCATAGGCTGCCCACATCGGCGCTGCGCTGGCACCCCGTCGATAAACGGATGTCGCGCCTTGACTATCAGGAGAGCGACGTCGCGCTGCCGATCAAGCTCATCTCCGAGCAGCAGCGGAGCGTCGCTTCCTTTTTTGGCAAGATTTCCACACCTGTCAAGCAGGAGGAGGCGACAGCGCCGCCAGTCAAGCAGGAGGCGACAGCACCGTCAGAGTCATCATCATCATCATCATCATCATCAGCCGCGGCACATCCGGCATTCCGAGCGCTCGCAACATCAGCCGCGACCGCATCATCATCATCATCATCATCAGCAGCAGCAGCAGCAGCAGCAGCAGCCGCGCCCTCGGCCACCGCGGCGCTCCTCAGCCCCGAAGTCACCGCCGGCACTGCCGGAGCCTGCTCGTGGGTTGAGACTGGAAGGGGCGGCAAGCGGCCGGCACCCGTCTCGGCCGCCTCCATCCCTAATAAGGCGGCGGCCAAAAAGCCCAAGGTCATTGCTGGCGCCGCGAAGTCAAAGGCAGCTGCGGCAACGTCCCTTCCGATTCGCAGCATGCTCAGCGCCACGCGATTCGCCAGTGCTCGTGCCGAGCTCTCCGCGATGGGCTTTTCCGATGCAGATAGGGTGGAGCGCGCCTTGGAGGCTAGCGAGGGTGACATAGTGGCGGCTGTCGCGAGACTGTGCTCGGATATTTGACCGGCGACGGTTTCTGTCGTGTTACCCGTAACGTTCACGCCAGCCCTTTTTTCAGAGGGGGACGACCAGCTGATCGACATGGTGGCCTTCACGCTGACACGCTCGACACACGCACGAAACGCGTGGCGCTTCCATCATCAGGTTGAGCATCATGCGGGTGCAGCGTCTCTCTCCGTCACTCCCACATGTGCAGAACCAGCCACAGCTGACGCCTCACCACTATTGGAAGTTCCAAGGTGGCCTGATGAGGGCCAAACGTTTGCTGCGTGCAGTCGGCTTTGCGTCGAGATCTTGGGTGGCGGCGACAGAGGGGCCCGCCCACAATCAGGAGACACGGTCCGAATCCAGTATGCCTGCCTGTTAGCCACGTCAGGCTGCTGCGTGGATGCCTCTCGTTCGAAGATGTTCAGTGGTCGTGGGCCTCTCACCATCAAGCTTGGCAGCAAGCAGGTCGTGCACGGCATGGAGGTTGGCTTGTGCGCACTCACGCTCGGCAGCCTCGCGCGCATACACGTGCCACCGGATTTCGCCTATGGCGAACTTGGCTCGGGCCCAATCCCGCCGTCGGCGCACCTCGTGTTTGAGGTGGAGATGCTCGGGATCAACGATCGGCAGACGTCGACGCGGAACTCGTGGCTGCTGCGCCGCCTGCTGATGCTGCCGCCGCCCGCCGACCTTCCCGAGAGGGCAGCGCGCCTGCCCGGCACGCCTCCCGTGAACATGCCCCTCCGGTACCACGCGAGCTCGCCGTCCGAGATGCAGCTGCCTCCGCTCCTTGTTTACCAGCCGGAGCGAGCTCGGGCCGCCGCCGCCGCCGCCGCCGCTGAGGACGAGCGCCGATTTGCAGCGTCAGACCCCGAGGCTATCGCGGACGCGTTGCCCACCGACAGCCCTCTCTCACAGCTTTCCAATTTGGAACCTCTCGCGCAGCTTCCGCCGTGGTTACGCCGATTGCGATCCCCACAGCCGCTGCCCACGCCAGAAAGCCGAAGCTATTTTGCATTCGCTCGGCTACACCGGGCGCTGCTGCCGCTGCCGTCGCGCGACGCCGCGGCATTCACCAGTCACACCCTCGACAGTCCCCTCGACAGTGCGACGCCCAATGGTGCGGCGGGGGCGGGGGCGGCAGCGGCGCCCAGTACCGCCGCAGGCGAGGACCTCGGGCCCAAGCTGATCTCGGGTGCGTCGCCCATCTTGCATGCTCCCTATGGGACGGCCTGGGACTCGCGGACGCCGATGGTGCTTACGGGCGAGCGCGCCGAGACGGGCTGGCCGGCGGCCGCATGGGGCTGGAGCTTTTGGGAGCGCGAGTACGGCGACCAGTACGTGACGTGCAAGCAGCGCGCCCCCCTGTTTGATAGTGACCAGACCGGCGACACTCTGATCGTCGAGACGTCGCTGCGGGAGGCGATGCAGTACGCGCGCACCGCGCACCTGTCAGGCGCAGCCGAGGCGGGCAAGGCACCCGTGCTGTACATGAACGGTTGGGACGTCTTCGAGGCACTGCCGCAGCTCTGGCACCCGGACATCGATAAGCTGCCCAACACAACGCATCCACGCACCGTGGCTGAGTACGAGCGGTTGCATGCGGCCTTTAACCTGGATTCGGTGGGCGCGATCGTGGCCAAAGCGCGTGGGCTGTGCAAACTCTTCGCCGGCCCGATCGGCGCGATCACACGCATCCACCAGGACAACCATGACGCACACGCGTGGCTGTGCAACGTGCGCGGCCGCAAGTTGTACGTGCTTTGCCGGCCCGAGGACTCGCCCGCAGCATGCAAGTGCTCACCACGGCGCTCGCTCTCCTCCCCACAGGTACGTGCTTTGCCGGCCCGAGGACTCGCCCGCAGCATGCAAGTGCTCACCACGGCGCCCGCTCTCCTCCCCACAGGTACGTGCTTTGCCGGCCCGAGGACTCGCCCGCAGCATGCAAGTGCTCACCACGGCGCCCGCTCTCCTCCCCACAGGTACATGC
>Ga0210248_100169_pt1 | contig 54044 bp, 26 predicted proteins | sample ChrtobMetP3_32mM_FD_155493 | JGI IMG/M metagenome (GOLD analysis project Ga0210248, IMG submission 155493) | Chrysochromulina tobin associated microbial communities from unialgal haptophyte culture, Seattle, Washington, United States - P3_32mM | ecosystem: Host-associated > Algae > Haptophytes >...
TGAGGGTGGGCTCGCGGAGCACCGGTTGCTCTAACTCTCACCGCTTAAGCTCCTGAGTTTCCAAGAGATTTGGTTGCAGTTCTTCTCTGTGTCTCGTTTCACTGTTAACAAGTAAGCCCAAAAGCCCGCCTGAGCCTGAGTCAACATGCTACTTGCCGCGGAGGACGACTATCAACGGATCTCGGAATCGACGGAGCGCCGGCCGCGCCCCACTCCTTGAGGGTGGGCTCGCGGAGCACCGGTTGCTCTAACTCTCACCGCTTAAGCTCCTGAGTTTCCAAGAGATTTGGTTGCAGTTCTTCTCTGTGTCTCGTTTCACTGTTAACAAGTAAGCCCAAAAGCCCCTTAGATTCGGTTCCCGGTCTTCACTGTGTCCTGTTTCACTGTTAACAAGAAAGCCCAAAGCCCCAAGGGTTGTGAGGTTCTGGAGAGAAGTCCGTTTGGCGACTCGCGCTGATGCCGACTTCGAGCGGCCGAAAAACCTCGCGCTCGCGCTCGCGAAAACCCGACCTGGAACAGCAGGTGGCCTCGCTTGCGGCCCTTATGCGCGAGTCACGCCACGTGATTTTCTGTACGGGCGCGGGCATCTCGACCAATCCACCCGCAAGCCTCCGTGACTACCGCGGGCCTGATGGTATCTGGACAGAGGCGCAGGCGGCTGGTCTGGTCGTGGGCGAGCCCGGAGCCAAGGGCATGCCGGTGGACTGCCCGTGGGACGCGAGCATGTTCAGCCGCATGCCGGCTGCGCGGCCAACCCTCGCACATCGTGTTATCACGCAGCTCGCCTCTGGCGCTTCGCCGCTAGTAAAGCACGTGATCACGCAAAATGAGGACGGCCTGCATCGCCGATCAGGCCTGCCCGCCGCGCGGCTCAGCGAGCTCCACGGCTCTGCCTTCGTCGAGGTGTGCGGCAACTATGCGACCGATGACTCCGACTCTGACGTGTGCTCGAGCGACTCGGCCTCGGATTCGTCCGAGGCCGAGCGATTGGCCGCGGACGAGGCCACGAACGCCGCCGCGCGCCTGCGACGGCCAGCCGGGTGCGGCGCCGCCGTCGTGCGCGACTTTGTGACCTACTGGCCCGATACGTACAAGCGCTCGTGGCCGCTTGGTCGACATGTCACTGGACGGGCGTGCCCGCACTGCCGCCGTGTGCCTCCTGCCACTGCGGAGGCGGCGGCGAGTGCCTTTGCAAGGGCCGCAGCCGTGGTGTCAGCGGCGGCCAACGGCTCTAGCACCGCCGGCAAGGCCGCGTGCGCCAGCGACGACGGCCTGCGAGGCAGCGGTTGGCTACACGATTCAACGGTCGATTTCGGTGAGTGCCCCGGCGGCTTCCCGTGGGGAGTCCGCAATGCCGTGCACAACCTGCGCGCGGCCAAGGAGCACATGCAGCATGCGGACCTGGTGGTCGCTTGGGGCACGTCGCTCTCCATCCTGGCCAACTACTTTGACCCCTGGCACGCCGAGTCGAAGTGGGCCAAACCGCCGCCGATTGGGCTTCGACTCGCGCCCACCACGGCGCTGGTCGATGGGGATGAAGCGCCCATCACGGCGTCCAGCAAAGGGGCCGGCGGGAGCAGCAACGAGCACGGCGGGAGCAGCGGCGATAGCCATGCCCGCCCGAAGAAGCACCGACGGCGAGCCTCGGTACGCCCGTGCCGGCTCGTCATCATCAACAAAGGCGCGACCCTCGATGAGGAGATTGCGGAGCTCAAGATCGAAGCTGACGTGGACGAGGTGTCAGGCATGTTGCTCCGCCACTTGGGCTTGCCGTTGCCGCCGCCGTACGATCCGCAAGCCGACCCTCTGCTTGCGGCGGCGGTCGCGCCTGCCCCGGGCGAGCCGCAAGCGCCATGGACGATTGCGATGGCAGTGGCGGAGTTGTAGAAAAGATCGAGGGCAGGTCCATGCAGGTCTACATTCTTTGTTAGTCGCGGCAGGGTAAGCGAGCCGCTTGGGTGGCAAAGGAGACGGAGCCGTGTGGTGTGGTGAGCGTGGGGGAGCCGTGACGAAACTGACTGATCACACGAAAAACTTAGGACCGATTGGTTCACAGAGACAGTCTCCGTCCCGAGAACACAACAGAAATGACATCTTTTTGGCACTTCCTCTCCCGCTCCGCCGCCCGCGCCCCGCCTGCCGGCGCACATACGCGCGCGGCCGGCGCATAACCACATCAGAGTGGACGTCAGCATGCCGACTCACGGGCCGCAGCCCCTCAGTTGGAAGCACAGGTGGCTTTTCGCGGCTGCCTTCTGCGGCGTGTGGGGTCCCATCACAATCTTCGTCACGCACCGCACGACCCTTTTCGTCATATATTACCAGGCCTCGCCTGCATCGCTGGCGACCGTGGGCATCGTGTGCGGCTTGATTGATGCGTTCACTGGGCCGTTGATCGCTCAGATGGCGGATTCGGCCCTACTCAACAAGCTGAGCTGCTTCCCACTCGCGGGCTGGGGCCGGCGGGCGCCGCTCATCCTGATGGGCACACCGCTCTTGATCGCAGGCCCGTCGCTCATGTGGCTAGCTCCCAACAAGGACCGGCTCACGCTCGGAGTGTGGTATGCGTTGTGCTACATGCTGCTCGTCATCGGCAGCCAGCTCACGCTCCAGTCTTACCTTTCGTCGATCCAGGAGCTCTTCCCGACCGGTGGGGAGCGCGCCCTGGCGGTCGTACGCCAGACACCCTTCATGGTCCTCACGTACATTATCGCGGGCGCTGGGCCCGCCATCCTCGCCTTCACCGCCAACCCGAGCACCGAGGGCTCGTGCTGCTTGACTGCCCGGTACGACTGCTTGGAGATACCGCCATGCGCCTGCTTCGCCACCGGCGTGACCGCGTCGAGCGCCAGGGCGGCCACCGACTGGTACACGGCGCGCTTCGTCGACGTTTGCGGCAACAGTTCCACTGTTCAGTCTCTCGCCTCGGGTGAGCTCGCGCTGGCGTCCGCCGCCCTCGAGGCCGAGCGCCAGGGCGCATGCACGCGGCCGAGCATACCGCGGCTTCGCTTCGCGTTCGTGGCGCTGCTCACCATCGCACTCGGCCTCCTGGCGTGGCTAGCTGTGCCGCCCGCCCGAAGCTCAGGGGGCACCAAGTACGTGCCCTCCACCCTCTCCCTGCGCCATGCCGTGCTCACCACGTTCTCTCAGCGCCCCTTCGTGGTCTACGCAAGCTCCATGTTCCTCGGCACCACATGGACGAGCTTCCTCCTCTCCAACTTGGGCATCTACCTCGTGTACGTGACGCAGATCGAGCCCAAGTCGTTGGGCTTCCTCCAGATCTTGCTCATCGGCGTCGTGCTCGTCGCGCGTATCGTCGCGATCCCATTCTTTGCCAAGCTGCTGCTCCGCTTCCCCAAGCGCTGCCACCCGGCGAGGCTCGGAGCCGCGCTCAAGCTCCTCGAGGCGGCGTTGACGCCGATCATCTTCCTCGCGCTCAAGCTGCCACAGGTCGACGTGCTGGTCGTCATCGTCGTCTGTGGACTCGTCTTTGGTGTCCTGCAGAGCCCCCAGGACATGATCTCGCACATGCTCGTCGGATGGGCGATCGACGAGGACGCTGCGTGCCGCAACTTCCAGCGACGTGAGGGCATGTTCTACGGCTGCAACGGGCTGACCCAACATTTTAGCCAAGTGCTCGTTGCGTCGGTGCTTGGGATGTGGGGCTCTGCGGGCTTCGACCCCGCCCTGTGTGCCTCGGACCAGCCCTCTTCTGCCTATCATGCCATCGAGATGACCTTCGTCATCGGGATGCCCATCTGCTCTCTGCTCAACGCCATCGTGCTCCTCCTGTACCCAATCCAGGGCGAGCGGCTGCTTCGGCTGCGCCAAGCCAAAGGGATCGACGACAAGAGCGGCGGCGAGATTGCCACCGACGACGAGATCGAACAAACCTTGACGAGGACGAAGGATGCGGCCTCCCTGATCGCGTCGCCCATGTCGCCGCCGCCCGAGGGCGGCGACTCGTACACCATTGGTCACCCCGACGCCGCGGGCGGCACCAGTAAGGAGGATAGCAGGCAAAAGGCGTATCGCGCCTCCTCGCCCGACGGCAACGCCAAGCGCCACCAACGCAGATCGACCTGGACGCCGCCCTCGGGCTCGGCGCAGGGCGACGGGCTCGGCGCTTTGGCCGAGGGCGTGCGCAGCCACCGGCGTACCTTGTCCTGGGAGCAGCCCCCTCGAAGCTCGATGCTCGTCGTGCCGCCGCCAGTAGGCTCGCAGCCAGTGGGCTCGGCAGCCGACTATCGCGACATCTTCAGTGCGTCGATGGCCACGGCGGGTGAGTCCGCGGCGAAGGACACGAGCAGCCTCCACATCCGCACGCCCTCCGCAGACGTGGTGGGGTTGTTGGCGACGCTCCGGTCCGAGATTCATCGCACCGAGAATGCCCGGCCGGCGTGCGGCGAATGATTTTAGCCGCATCGGATGCGATAGAACGGGGAATCCGATCGGATGCGGGCACGCAGATACGCGCACCGCGACGGCAAAACGAGCCCCCGGCCCGGAACATCGACGGACCGCGCGACCGCCGATCTCACGCCGATCGGGCCCGTAAGGGTACTTAACGTTGCTTCCATTGGCTTTCCGTTCCATTGGCATTGCGTGAACGCAATGGCAATGGCGCAATCGCGCAATCCCAATAGCGCGCGCCTAAACGACCTGATTTATTCACATATATAAACACACCACGAGCCTCACGGGTCGGGGTGTGCTCTATACATAGGCCTAAGAATCAATCGCGACTCTCGAATCGCTCGAGGCTATCTCCCGGTCATCAGACGCCACACGTGCGACGTGGGGACTCGCGCCTAAGTCTCGCGAGCCGAGCGCGCCACCTAGCTTCCGCCTCGGTCGCTCGACCAGGGACGCAAGCGATCGCAGCCCTTACGCACCATCGAAGGCACCCGTCGAATGCATGAGCTTCAAGAACTCGTCCTTGTCTATCTCTGTGCTGCCGTCGCCGTCATACTCTTTGAACAGCTTTTCGATCTCATCCTTTTCGAGGCCGGTGTTGATGAGCGCTTTGGTGAGCTCCGCCTTGGTCAGCGTGCCGCTCTTGTCTTTGTCGTACAACTTGAATATCTTTAAGATCTCCTTTCTGGCCGTCTCCGAGAGCTCAGGCTCGGGCTCGGGTTCCGGCTCGGGCTCCGCCGCCACCCAGCTCTGCATCGTCTCAAACTCCGCCTTCGACGCCTTGTGGAACACGAGCTTGAGGATCTCGAGGAAAGTGACGCCACCGTCGCCGTCGGTATCCATCTCGTGGAACGCGCCCTCCGACAGGTCCAGGATTGAGACGCCCTCCGACGCCTTGCGCTCGTCCAGCGTCGACTTCTGCCCGGGCTTTGGCTTCGACTCCTCCTTCTTCTTCTTCAGGAGCGCGGTGAACTCCTCGAGCGAGATCTTCCCACTATTGTCCTTGTCGTAATCCTTGAAGACACTGTGCAGCTGCAGCACGTCGGCCTTGCTGTACTTGGAGCTCGCCTTTTTTGGCTTGCCCGCATCAGCAGCCGCCTTCTCGGCGCGCTCCTCCTCCTTCTTCTTGATGTTCTCCTCACGCTTCGCCGCTGCGATGCATACACGCTCGCGCGCACGAACGCGGTGAGAGGTTGCAGTCTCGCGACACGCATGGCGCGCGCGCTGCACAGCAAAGCGCGGCCTCACACCTGCCTCTGCCATTTGGCGCTGCTTTTCCTCCTCCGCCTTCTCCTTGGCAGACTTCTCAGAATCCTGCGAAGCGGAATGGTCGGGACGCATTTTCCCGTCAGACCACGCGTGTCGAGCAGCCGTGCGTATCGCGGCAGTGGCTCGTGAAGCGCACCCGCTCCGCTGCCTTGGCCGCCTTGGCCGCCTTGATCTCCTCGTTCTTTTTCCTGCAGAATGGGGAACCGAGTTCCGGCTCTCAGCACAGCTTGCATGCGAGGGCGTGGCTGGTTGGAGATGGCGATCTGATCGGACGAGAACGGCACTCACTGGCGCTCCGCTTCCTTGGCCGCGATGGCTGCGTCACGCTTGGCCGCCACGTCGGCCATGACTCTTTCTCTCTCGCACGCGAGAGCTCTGCTCCGCCAACTGTGCCGTCGAGCTCGACTGCAGAACGACAGAAAAGGAGGACGCACACGCGACACGACCTTTTCACTGTGAGTTGGTGCCTTATCACCTCACCCACCGGGTGATGAGACCGGTAATCAGATGACTCGTGGCGGAGACGTCGAATGACGAGTAGAGGCTAATGGAAAGAAGAGGGGATATAATGCCCCGCGACTCGGTGAAGTTCAGTCAAGTTTCGAGTCTTATGTCCTTCCTTAAAACCCGCGCTACCGCCTTCAAACTACAAACCTTTTGCTTCTTTTTGCTTCCAATGCGCCACATCCCCGGCGCCCATCCGCTCCAACATTCAATGTATTTGACCCCCGTATGATTTGAGGGGGGTCTGCCAAAACACAAAACACAAAACACTAACACACACGAACGCGGCCCTGAGATGCTACTGAGTGTAACCTCCGCTGCCGGACAGAGGTGCTCACCATGAGCACCGCTGCGGAGTCGGCAGCTCGCTTCGCCACACGTCGGCAGTTCCGTCGCTGTTGACCTACCCTTAACCTCCCCTGAGCTCAGTAAGTAGCAGGTCACCTCTCGAGCACCGTGCTCATGTTCGGGCGCTCCGCTGCGCGCTGCGCCCAACACTCACTGCCAAGCCCCCCCCGCACATGCGCCCTCTCTCTCTCTCTCGCATGCTCTGCGCATCCGCAAGCGCCCGGGACGGCGTTTCCCTGGGAGCGCAATTCCGCACGCATCGCCCGGGACGGCGCTTAGGTATCGGCATGCTCGCCGTTAGCGGGTACGTAAGGCAAAAAGTCGTCGCCCAACTTGGCCGTGCTCTCGCGGTCTGCGGGTACGTAACTCAAACAGGCGTCGAAACCGAGCTTGGAAAGCGTGGCCGAATTCGCCATGGGTACGGCGTCAAAGTTGGAGGAGGAGGTTCCACCTGAAAGTGAGGGCTCCGTCGATGCCGAACGTTGGGTCGCCGAGAGGGCTTGCATGCACGTTTCGAGCCTCTCGAGCACGGTGCTCATGCTCGGGCGGTCCTCTGGGCGCTGCGCCCAACACTCACTGATGAGGGCTACGTAATTGGGGGGCAGCGCGATCGTTGGCCGATCCCCCCGAGAGGCGCTGAGGCAGGCTTCTACCCCTGTCATCCCCTCAAAAGCGCGGCGTTGATGCGTAAGCTCCCAGAGCAAGAGTGCAAAGGCGTAGACATCCGCACGGTCCTCGAAGTTGACGAGCGTGCGGCCCAGGCTGAGGCTGCCGCTGCTGCCACCACTCCCAGCGCCACGAGCGCGGCTCTCGCGCGCCTGACGTCGCGACACCTCCGCCACCCTCTCGGGCGCAAGATAACGCAGTGTGCCCCCCACTGTGGCCTTGTACTCCTTGTTTCGATCCCGCGCGTAGCTCAGGCTGAGGCTCGCCAAACCAAAGTCGGCGAGCTTGCACACCGTGTGGGTCGCGTCGAGCAGAGCATTATCCGTCTTGACGTCGGAGTGCAGGATGCCGTGCGAGTGGAGGAAGCACAGCCCGCTCGCCAGCTGCACGCCGAAGCGAATCTTCTCGTCGCACGGGAGCATGCTGGCCAGCTGTGGGTGTGGCGGCGGCTCCATCAGCTGGCGGCCGAGCGACGCTTGCGGCGCGACCGGCGCTGTGGCGGTGTTGAGGCCTAAGGGACGGATGAGGTGACGGAAGAAGCGCCCCCCGCTGAAGAGGGAAGAGACGCCGGCCTGGACGGCTTCAACGGGGGACGACCTTGGGTCGAAGAGGTATGAGGAGAGAGAGCCGCCGGCCATGTACTCGAGGACGAGTGCGGGCCGCTGGTCGACCTGAATGTAGCCGAAGAGGGCGCAGATGCACGGGTGGCGCAGGCGACGCAGGATGGCCACCTCCTGGAGCATGGCCACCTCCTCACGTGCAGTTGACGCGTCGACGTTTTCATGCTCCAGGTTGAGAACCTTGATAGCGAGGTCATTGCCCTGCCACCGCGCAATCCAGACGGTCGCGAAGCCGCCTTGGCCGATCCGCCTGACCATCGTAAGCGTCGAGAAGTCCACCACCTCGAGCTGGGTCGACTCATTGGAACGCATAGAGGGTAATGCCGTGACGGGGGTTGCACCCGAATCACTCGAGAGGCGGGGCGAAAGCACTTGCATGGACACGTCATTTCTCTCAAGCAGCTTATGGGATTGCATCTGTCTGCGCTTGAGACACCGCCGCGGAAATCGCACGAGAAGCGCCACGAGAAGCGCCGCGAAAAGTGCAACAATGGAGATGAGAGCTACCACCTCAAGTGGTTGTACCATCATGCCACGCGCAGCTGCACTCAGAGCAGCAGGTGGTGTCGGCGGCGCGTGTGGGCATTGCTCATCGCGCGCGAGGTTGGTCGCACTCGAGTTGCTTCCCTCGTGGCACGGCAGCGGTACCGCGGCACCTGGCGGGCAGAAGCTGCCCCGCTCGCAAGGCAAGCACGCGGACCCGAAGAGGCCGCCAGACGGAGCGTACGTGCCTGGGGAGCAGTCGACACAGAAGGTGCCAACCTCGCCTTGACGCTTGCCGCGCGGGCAGGCAGTGCACTCGGCGGCTCCCAAGGAGCGATCGTAGCCGGGCTTGCAGGGGGAGCATTCGCTGCGGACATTTAGCTCCGTGTGCTCTTCACACTCGTAGCAGATATCGAAATGGTCATCTCGGCGTGAGGAGGGAGCGGGGCAACGGACGCATCCGTTGCCAAAGAGGCTGCGTGCAGTACCAGACTGAGAGCACCTGATGAAGGGCAGCAGATGGCTTGGGCTGAAACTCTTCCCGAGCAGCACGTCGAGGTCGCCATCACCGTCCACGTCCGCCGCCGCGATCGAGAAGGTGTACTCACTGCCGCCGGGCAGCTCGATCCTCGTCGAGAAGGTGCCGTCGCCCGCGTTGAGCAGCACTCGGCTGGAACTGCCATAGTTCCCAAGCAGCACGTCGAGGTCGCCATCCCCGTCCACGTCCGCCGCCGCGATTGACAACGTGGACGCGCTGCCCCCGGGCAGCTCGATGCTCGTTGGGAAGACACCGTCGCCCGCGTTGAGCAACACGCAGCTGGGACTGTTATTGTTCCCAAGCAGCACGTCGAGGTCGCCGTCCCCGTCCACGTCCGCCGCCGCGATCGAGCTCGTGGACACGCTGCCCCCCGGCAGCTCGATGCTCGTCGGGAAGGTGCCGTCGCCCACGTTGAGCAGCACGCAGTTGGGACTGCCAGAGTTCCCAAGCAGCACGTCGAGGTCGCCATCCCCGTCCACGTCCGCCGCCGCGATCGACAACGTGGACGCGCTGCCCCCGGGCAGCTCGATGCTCGTCGGGAAGACACCGTCGCCCGCGTTGAGCAACACGCAGCTGGGACTGTTATTGTTCCCAAGCAGCACGTCGAGGTCGCCATCGCCGTCCACGTCCGCCGCCGCGATCGACCTCGTGGACACGCTGCCCCCCGGCAGCTCGATGCTCGTCGGGAAGGTGCCGTCGCCCGCGTTGAGCAGCACGCAGCTGGGACTGCCGTCATTCCCAAGCAGCACGTCGAGGTCGCCATCCCCGTCCACGTCCGCCGCCGCGATCGACAACGTGGACGCGCTGCCCCCGGGCAGCTCGATGCTCGTCGGGAAGGTGCCGTCGCCCGCGTTGAGCAGCACTCGGCTGGGACTGCCGTCATTCCCAAGCAGCACGTCGAGGTCGCCGTCACCGTCCACGTCCGCCGCCGCGATCGACCTCGTGGACACGCTGCCCCCGGGCAGCTCGATGCTCGTCGGGAAGGTGCCGCCGCCCGCGATGAGCAGCACGCGACTGGGACTGCCATAGTTCCCAAGCAGCACGTTGAGATCGCCGTCCCCGTCCACGTCTGCCGCCGCGATCGACAACGTGGACGCGCTGCCCCCGGGCAGCTCGATGCTCGTCGGGAAGACACCGTCGCCCGCGTTGAGCAGCACTCTCGAACTCCCATAGTTCCCAAGCAGCACGTCGAGGTCGCCATCGCCGTCCACGTCCGCCGCCGCGATTGAGCTCGTGGATGCGATGCCGCCCGGGAGCTCGATGCTCGTCGAGAAGGTGCCGTTGCCCGCGTTGAGCAGCACTCGGCTGGGACTGCCATAGTTCCCAAGTAGCACGTCGAGGTCGCCGTCCCCGTCCACGTCCGCCGCCGCGACCGACCTCGTGGACGCGCTGCCGCCGGGCAGCTCGATGCTCATCGGGAAGGTGCCGTCGCCCGCGTTGAGCAACACGACACTGGGACTGTTATTGTTCCCGAGCAGGACGTCGAGGTCGCCGTCACCGTCCACGTCCGCCGCCGCGATCGAGAACGTGGGCGCGCTGCCGCCGGGCAGCTCGATGCTCGTCGGGAAGGTGCCGTTGCCCGCGTTGAGCAACACGACACTGGGACTGCCGTCGTTCCCAAGCAGCACGTCGAGGTCGCCGTCGCCGTCAACGTCCGCCGCCGCGATTGAATACGTGTACATGATGCCGCCGGGCAGCTCGATGCTCGTCGGGAAGGTGCCGTCGCCCGCGTTGAGCAGCACGCGGCTGGGACGTTTGTCGTTTCCAAGCAGCACGTCGAGGTCGCCATCGCCGTCCACGTCCGCCGCCGCGATCGAGAACGTGTACTGATTGCCGCCGGGCAGCTCGATGCTCGTCTTGAAGGTGCCGTCGCCCGCGTTGAGCAGCACTCGGCTGGGACTATCGCCCATCCCAAGCAGCACGTCGAGGTCGCCATCGCCGTCCACGTCCGCCGCCGCGATCGACCTCGTGGACTCGCTGCTGCCGGGCAGCAGGGCCAGGCTTTGTCCCACAAACTTCAGCACTGCTTCGTCACTGCCCAGCAGCTCGTTCCCCATCCTCGCCAACGGCTTGGGGAAGTGCAGGCACCCCGGCTCGGAGGACAACGAGCATGCCGGCGGCAAGAGAGCAGCCCGAACTCCTGGTGCAGGCTTGGGACGGGCCGGCGTGGGCAGCATCACAACGCAGCCGACCCGCGCTCGTGCCGAGCAGTTGGGTGGTGCGAACACTGTCGGCTGACCGCCCGGCTGGAGTCCCTGCGCATAGTCCCGTGGGGGAGGGTAGCGCCTGCGGCCTTGGCGGTCGATGTGCCAGCCTGTGAGCATCGACATGAAAATAGGGATGGGATTATATCGGGTGCTCTGGTCGGAGTTCGAGGCCCAAGGGAGATCTGGGTGGGATCTAAGTGGGATCCAGTGGAAACCTGCGGAAGCCTTCTCAAACCATCTTCGACCCGGGGCCGCCTGCGGGATCTTAGAGTTCCTTCAAAATCGTCTTCTCACTGGCCCGCGCGCCATCGACGATTCAACTTTGGAAAGTTGAAGTGTCATAGGTAATTTCTGAGTTTAGTGTGTTATTAAGATGTCACTACGACCCAGAGAACCCGACACTACCGGGTTCCCGATACCGGGTTTGCGAGAATTGTACGACATTTCAAGTTGTGAGCAGGATACGGCGTGCTCTGAGGCGACTTAGCCTGCCTTTTAGATTGGCTATTGAAAAACTTAAGAGAGAAACCGGTTAGTTAACCTCGGTTTCCTTATGAGGTTGGACATGAAGCGATCTGGACTTTATCAATTGTAAAATGATCTGATATGAAAAGTGCCAAACACGGCGCGTCGCCACTCTCCAGTATGGGGTCGGGTCGGAGGGGGTCGGATCGCGGGATGTGATATGAAAATTGGGCTCTGAGGTCGAGGTCGGACCGGGTCGGATCGAGTCTGGAGAAAGTCCAGGAAATTCAGTGTCATTTTCTCAACAATTTCTCAAAACACACACCCCCCCCCCTCCGACCTCACCGACCTCATAGACCGACCTCCGAGGTCAACCTCAAACTTTAGGGTTAGGGTTAGGGTTAGGGTTAAGGTTAGCGTGAGAGTCGACGTGTCACACTGGAGTGTCTGACACTGAAAGTGCGCGAAAAGTTTCGTCGAAGTTTCGTCACTGACAACACTAAGTTTCGTCATCTCTTTATTAGGCAATCAGTGGGTTTCGTCAGTCAGTCTACCGGTCGTAAACCTCCGTACGATATACCCCCCAGGAAAATGTTGCCGACCCCCTAGCTGACCTCCGAGGTCAAGCCCCAACTTCCGCCACACCCCCCCGAGCCAAGGTTTGAGAGTCGAAGGGTCACACTGGAGTGTCAGACACTGAAAGTGCGGGAAAAGGTTCGTCGAAGTTTCGTCACTGACCTCGCAGGGTTTCGTCATCTCTTTATTAGACAACCAGGGGGTTTCGTCACTTCGATTCGTCACTAGGGCTACCGGTACGCAATCTCCGTAGGCGATATAGGTGGGAATGAGTGGGATCCGGTGGGATCTACGCTAGGTGCGATCCAGTGGGATCCGGTGGGATCCGGTGGGATTGAGCCCAGTATTTGATTGGGATCACGGATCTGATTGGGATCTGAGTGGGACCGCGGGACCGCGTGGGACGCTGCAAGCTCGGGACCGCGGCCGGTAGGGTTTAAAAGTCGCCCGCCCGTACCGGTGTCGGTTCCCCAACGTGCAACGAAGTTCGAGTGGCACTCGTGTATGACTGTGAATTCATCGTGTACCGCACGCGCTCGCTCTCAAATGCCGCACTTTCTACTTTGCCATCGCACCAGGTGTCCTCTCCACTGCTCCATGCACGTCCCACGCCGCACACATGCCTCCACCTGCCCACCGCCGACTCACAGCACGCGACTGAGCACTGATGACCACTCATGCGCCACGTATCACACGGACCCGCCATTCCCTGTACGCTCACTCCAAACGCGCCTACCGGTACCTGCCGAGGAGACCCCCGCACGTAGTAGAGGGCACGCTCAGCCCACCGACATGGGTTTGCGACCGACGCTGGAGCTCCTGTGAAGGTGAATCTTCGGGCTGCCCGACATTCCGGGCATCCCTTTCATCCGATCGTCGAGTGAGCCGCCCGCCCCCAATTCAGTCGCGTCGAGGGGCGGCAGCCGCGCCGCGCTCGAGCGCGGGCCATCGATGGGCACGTAAGCATTGCGAGGGCGCGGCGTCGGAGGCAACAATCCGGTGGTCGCTAGGAGCTTTCGAGGCGAAGGAATCGTGTCTTCGAGCGTCTTGCGGTGCTTGCGATGGGCATTCTCGTGCATCGCGCGCGTCTGCTGCACCATGTGCTCAAAGTGCTGGTGGAAGAAGGTCGACTTGAGCTGGCCGAGCTCCTTCATCCCACGAAGGGATTCGGCGCGAAGCGTGTCGAAAAATTCCTTCCGGGGGATCACAAGAAGTTCGAGCTGCGTAATCGGCTCGAGGCACCAACGGGCGCCGGCCTCCTTGAAGAGATTGTCTGAGATGCACTCGCCTGGCCCAAGCGTCGCCACGGGCAGCGAGCTGGCGCCCAAGTGGGCCCTGACGGCGTGCGCGGCTGGGGGAACCGCGTCGACGAGTGGGCCGTACTCGGACGACGGCACGGAGATGGGCGGCGGTTTGGTGGCGTGCATCTCTGGGTTGGCGCCGGCGACAAGACGCGCCTCACCCGAGAAGATGAGGTACACGTAATCGTACGAGAACGAGGAGGAGGTCAGCGAGGGCTCGGGCGGGTGCGCGAGGCACATTTGGCCGCGCATGAACGTCCTCTTCTGCGCGCTGTTCGAGAGCCCGTGGATCGCGGCCACCGAGATGCCGTCCGTCATCGAGAGAGACCCGAGGAAATCGATGAGCCGGCCGCGCTCCGAGGTGCGATCTGCCTTGAGGATGCGGTCGAAGTCCGCGCGGTCGATCTCCATGAGCTCCATTGGCTCGGTAGTGATCGCCGTCACGAGCCAAATCGGATTCTCCAGCAGGAGCTCCTCCTCGCCGATGGCATCGCCCGCGCGCAGTACGCTGGTGGGCTTCAGGCCGGCGAACGCGTCGATGCCCTGCTGCCGTCGGCGCAGGTCCGAGTTCGACGACTTCTCGGTGAACGCCGACATGGCAAGCGAGGTCATCCGCCGGCGCGGCTCATGGGCGAATGTGTTGCACTTGCCTGAGATGATCACGTACAGGCACGAGGCGGCAATGCCCTTGCGCACGAGCATCGAGCTCTCGTTCACCTTGCGGTAGCGCATCACGCGGCAGAGCTCGAGGTGCGTGTGCGACGTGAGGGAGCTCAGGTGATGCAGGTGCGAGGTACGCTGCTGCAAGATCTGCAGGTCTTCGCGCGTGCGTTGGTGGGGCTCCTTGGTACAGGCCGCATTGTACCGTGCGTTCTCCGAGATGAGATGCAATGTGCCGCGGTCGAGGTCGAGGAAGTCCTTTTTGCTGAGAATGAGGAGCTCGACGTTGTCGCTCGAGCGCACCGTCGCCATGCGCTTCACGCCGTCCTTAAAGAGAGCGATCTCTCCCACGATCGCGCCAGGCCGCAGCGTCACAATGTGGCGCATGTTCGCACGCACAACGGTCGACTGCCCCGTCTCGATCGCCTTGAGCGTGGCCAGCCCGGCCTTCCTCATCAACGCAAACGGGTTCTTCTTCTTGGGAGGCGAAACCTCACCCTCCCTCCTCTCCTCCTCCTTGACGAGCACATCACACCGCCCGCTGCGGATGATGAAGCAAAAGTTGGCCTCGTCGCCCTGGCTGACGATGTCCGTCTCGGGCGCATACTTGCGTCGATCGAACCAATAGTTCAAGCGCGCGATCGACTGGTCCGACCACGACGCGAAAAAGGGCGTCGCCTTCAGCATCGTCACCGTCTCCGTCATCTCCTTCTCCATCATGCGACGCAAGATGTAGGCGTAGTCCGACTTGAGAATGATCAGTACCGAGGCGCCTTCCTCGCCGCACGTCGCCGTGTAGCCGTATAAGCGGTACTGCATCACGAGCGGGAAGTGGTGGAAGCTCTTACCCATCCGCATGTCGGTCTTGCGCGTCTGGCTGCCGCCTGCACCCTTGCTCGCCTCCTGATGGGACACTTGCGGCTCCTCGATTGTCACCGAGCCTCGGAGCACGATGAAGAAGCAGGCGGCCTCCTCATCCTTGTCGCACAGCGTCGTGCCCGGCTTGAAGTGATGATACAGGCAGTTGCGTGCAAGATCGTTCTGCTGTTCTTCCGTGAGGGAATGGACAAACTCTGGGGCGCTCAAGCCAAGAGCACTAACGATGCCATCGATGTGGGCCGTCTCGCGCTCGTCCGGCGGCGTGCTGAGCGCATCAATCGCTGCCTGCGGCTCCAGCAGGTCTTTGGGCGGCTCCACGAAGGGCTCGTTGCTGTCGGGGTCCTCCAGCATTCGATCGCGAATATATTTGAGCTCGTCCTCCTTGGCCTGTGCCCGGGTCTTCATGGCGAGCAGCGCGGGTTTCCCATCGGTCTTGGCGGTCAGCAAGCTCGTGGGCTTCGCCACGGCCGGGGCCTTGGCTCGTAGAAGTGCCGGCGACGAGCCGGGCGAGCCGAGCGTCTTCTTATGATCCTCCTCCTCGTCAGCCTGTTCTGGAGCCATACCAGGGACGCCCATCCGCAACGAAGCGCCCACGGACGTCGGCGAAACGGGGAGCCTTTTCTAAATCTGTTTCTGCGGATTCTGTGGATTCTGTTCAAATGTGTTCGATACCGCGCGCTGAGAGCTTGAGTGCTCGACTTGAGTGCTTGCGTGCTTGCTTGAGTGCAGCGCGCGCGCGCGTGAGTCTGAGTGAGGATAGATAGGGATCCTACATCCTACAACCCCTGAGTTTTGGGGGGGGGTGAACTATCATGCGGGCACTTTCTGCTCTCTCTGCACTCTGGTGCTCGCTCACCTGGGGCCGATTCCGGCCGAAGACAAATTCGGCAAATAGCGCACGGCAAGCCTCAGGAAGGTAACTTAGGAAGGAAATGTCTGATGTGCGTGTGGAAGTGCGCCAACAAGCAACATGGGAACATCTCAGTCATCACACAAGTGACCGGACAAAGAATGCTGCGATCCAATGACGCGTGACATGCGATCATGACACTCAAAGTCGCAACAAGTCAACATGCGAAAACTAAGTTCGCAACTCACACGCCGCAGCTCACACAGTCGAGCCTCTGCGCTCTGCCTCTGGCTCCAAGTCCGCGCCAAAACAAGCCAAAGGATCCTTCATTTAGAGCTTTCCTTCGAGGAACGCATTGATCATCGCCAGCGCATGCGCAGGCTGGTCGCGAGGCACTGTGCGCCGCGAGAGTGCACAATGGAGGTGAGAGGGCCGGCACAGGGGGGGGGAAGAGGAGTTACAAGCAGGACACTCAGGGCGGTCTCTCCTGGCCTCGTCGCAGTGGCGGGGAGGGTCTGGGCAAAGGCTGGGAGGGGGTGGGCAAAGGCGAGGATGGGCTGGGGCCCAAGGGTCTGGCAGTGTCCCGTGGCGTTCGAGAGCGCCGTTCTGAGCGCACCCATGTGGCCCGCGTCGTACACACGCAGAAAGGAAAAGTTAGCCGCCGTCTGCAGCGTGCCTGCAGGGGTGCCTGAGACGTTCCACAAGGTTACCGGCGCCGCGTTGAACTCGTCCTTGTGCGCCCACTCGAGCGCGCGCGTCCAGGCCTGGTTGCCGAGCCAGTTGCAGATGAAGTCCTGATCACCTGCGTACATGAGGACGCGGATGCCGGCGGAGAGCTGGTCGGGCAGCTTGTCCTGAAATGAGTGCATCCAGTCCCCCTCGAGCTCAAACTCGATCGCGACGGCGTGGTTGCAGTCCTTCCACTTGTGCTCTCCGTCGACGCCCAGCGCCTGCTGCACGTCCGGTCGCGACAGGTACACGCCAACGTTCGAGAAGTCGTAGCACAACGGAGGCACTTCGCACTTCTCGCGCATGTCGTAGGGGTTGAGCCCCGTGAGCGAGTATGGCTCGATGAGGCCGAGATTGCACACATCCGTGGCGAGGATGCACGTCTCGGGGATGCCCTTGTCGCAGCCGCGGATGGCCTCCTGGCACGGCGGCACCGCGGCCTTCATGATCTCGTACGTCGCATTCGACACCGCGGGAGCATGGCCGTTGGATGAGATCGCCATCTCCGGGTAGTACCCGTACTGAACTTCAGGGTTCGTCAGCCCGTTGCCGACGGAGGTGCCCTTCAGGTTGATGTACAGCGCGCCCGAGGGCAGCTTCGTGTTCATCTCCCACACCTTGTGCGTGACTGCCGGCACGTAGTGCCCAGCATAGCTCTCACCCACCACAAAGAAGGGGTTCTGCTTGTACTGTTGGTGGTTGCGGTAAAACTGCTGCAAAAAGTCGTACATATCGGCTGCGACCGTGTCCTCGTTGTGGTCGTACCCCGTGCCCCACGAGAAACCCGTTCCAGTTGGCTGGTCTATGTACAGCACGTTTGCCTGTGTATTCCATGAGTAATCATTGGTGATCGTCTGGGTACCCTGCTTGTTGATCGAGCACGGGCCATTCTCGCCAAAGAGTGCGACCTCCGACGAGCAGCCTGGTCCACCCGTCATCCACATGACGACCGGGTCGGTTGATGGAGTGCGACGCGACTCAAAAAACCAGTAGAAATAATTCTTGCTGCGCCCCACCGTGCCCGTGGAGAGGGTGTAATAGCCGGAGTACTGCTTGACGGGATCGCACAGTGTGGCACTCGCGTTTGCTGCGTGCGTCTTCTCGCGCAAGGTGCCGAGCAGCGTGTACGCGGGCGTCGGCACCGCCGAAGAAGCGAGCAGAATTGACATCATGAATTGATGAGGCCCTTTTAGGAAGGGAAAATGGATGGCCGCGGCGGACCGAGCATCGTAACGCAGCGCCCCGCAACTCGACCGATGTTTCCCCAAATGCGGTCTCCGAACTTCACTTTTGTGAACGCGTCGTGTCGGTCTTGGCGGCGGAAAGACGAAATGCCATTGCGCTCGGGGCTCGCCGCCCTCACCATCCAGGACGATGAGTCCGTGGATCTGGGCGCGACGTCTCCTCCAGCGCTTTCCCGCGGCTCGTCCTTCGATGTTTCGCTGAACGATACATTCAAGGCTGGCGGCGGCACCCCGCTGGACTCAACCATCCGGCTGCGACCAGAAGGCATGGAGGTGAAGGGCGCACAATTCTCAGACATCAGCCTCGCAGATCTTGACAAGGGCAAGATGCTTGGCAAAGGCGCGTCGGGTCGCGTCTTCCTGGTGACGCACCGGAGGACAAAGGAGCAATACGCGCTCAAGCAACTGACTGCGCTCGCCGATAAAGCAGCGCGCCACCAAGCCCTGAACGAGCTGCGCATCGCTACGAATCACTGTGGCAAGGCCGAGGACGGAAAGACGGAGCATCTCGTGCGGCTCGTCGATGCCTTCTTCCACGAGGGCAACATCAGCATGCTCATGGAATTGTGCGACGGCGGCTCGCTCGACGACCAGCTGAGACTGTCGAGGGAGCAAGGGCAAGCAGCGACGATGCCGCTCGCGCCGCTCGCGTACCAGATCTGCACGGGCGTGCGCTACATGCACGAGACCATGAAGCAGGTGCACCGCGACCTCAAGCCCGCCAACATCCTGCTCACCTCCGAGGGCGTGGTCAAGCTGACCGATTTTGGCGTCTCGAAGCAGCTCAATTCAACCGACGCCTTCGCGATGACACAGGTGGGCACCACCTCATACATGTCGCCCGAACGGCTCAAGGGGAACGACTACACGTACCCGAGTGACGTGTGGTCCGTGGGCGTCATCGTGCTCGAGATGCTCCGGGGAGCACATCCGTTCAACGGAACGTCCTTCATGGCTATCTGCAAGGCGATCTGTGAAGAGCCCCTCCCGGCACCACCCGACGGCACCGCGCCCGAGCCTGTGGCGTTTGTGGACGAGTGCCTGCAGCGCGAGCCGAGCGCGCGCAAGAGCGCGGGCGCGCTGCTCGACGGTGAGTGGCTCAAGCCACTGCGCCACCGCGACGTGCGCCAGGCCGTATTCAAATGGCTCATGGGATCCGCCGCCTCGGCCGCCATGACATCCGCGGCCGCCAATGCGGAGATGAAGAGGAGGGCGCGCGAGATGGCGAGGCGTGCGATCGCCTCCTCCTCGGACGCGCCCCTCGACGGTGACGACGATCTCTTCACCCCCCAGGGTTTCGTCACGCCCACATTCACGGTGACGCCCCAGCTGGTGCAGGCGTCGTGCGCCGCCGCTTCGGAAGGATATGCCGAGGACGGCACCGCCGATGGTATGAAGCAGACCTTCGTGGCCGCCCGGCCGGATGGCGGAGACAGCCACGGCGCCCGACGGGTCAATTGGCAGGAATAGGGAGGGAGCTCCCACAGAGCGGTGGGCTCGCCGTCTTCGGCGGCGTCCTTGGCGGCCGCGCGCCGGATCCAACGGGCGCAGGAGCGAGCGACGCGCCTGCCGTCGCCGAGCGCTGCCACCTCGCCCGACCGTGGCCGTCGATGACGCCACCACTTCGCGTGCCACTCTGTGGGAGCCTCCTACCTAGGGTATACCGAGCCTCGCGGCAGGACCCTTCATGCCACTGTGCACACTGGATGCACTTCTGATGCACTTCTGAGTGCAGCGGCGCAGCGGCACCGCGTGCAGGCTGGACACGGTCTGCACGCGGTCTTACGACGAGTAATTTAGGACCAATAGCCAGCCCCAGGTGAGTTTTACGTTACGTTGCCTCAAGAATCACGCTTCTACGGATCAGGAACGGCGAACGCTCCGCCCGCGCGGCGTCCGGCTCGCGCGCCCCCGTCGCGTACAGTCCGCAACGGCCAACGCTCTCGCGCCTCGGTGTAATGCCCGCACGAGCTCGAGCTCACCGGCGAGGAAACGTCCGCGCCGCGACCAGCCGGACCGGGTGTCGACGCCGCACTGCGAAGCGTGAAGGCACGACCCCCCGTGCCGATCGCCCCGCGGGGTCCGGGGACGTGCTGGGACAAGGGACCGGACGAGGGACGCCCGCTGTGACGCGCGGTCACCCGGCCGGCGAGTGCAAGAGACGGCCCCTCACACTCCTGCACACGCAGCTATGTGTCTGTGTGATTTCTAACACGCTAGGTCTATGGTCATCGTATAGGCCGTTGAGTCAATCACCGACCGACACCGCCGTTCGGTTCCCTACGCGACCGCGCTGCCTCACATCGTCACATGACAATTGCTGCCCGACACAATGGGCACAGACACGGTCCATACCCACCCACGCACGCCCTAAGTATGCGTTGCGGGTTCCAGTTACCCTCACGAGTTGGACGGACACTCAGATTCATGAATGATTTATAGCATGGCATGACGCACATCTTATGGCCACATGCCAGAATCCTCACATCTGCACTCAGTGGCTCAAGACATATGGGGCATCTGTCTTGAGCCAGCACCACCACCGCCGCCTCCGCCGCCGCCGCCGCCGCAGCAGCAGCTATTAGTCCTCTCCATGGAGCATCTCCCGGAGATTGGACCTCGTTGGAGATTGGACCTCGCTGGAGATGGGATATCCATGGAGCATCTCCCGGTTGCGACCTTCCTCGCCGACTCCCACGTGCTCCTTGCGTCCCGTCTCGCATCGTGCTCGAACGCAGTGCTCTAAACAGCCCCACCAATCGTACGACGAGGCCAGCCATCGCAAACAACACCATCGAGAGCAGGCAAGCGAATCGACCCATCTCGCCTTGGAGAGCGGTGGCCTTCCATCCAGTGGCTGCATGCGTGTGTAAGGTGGTGCCTTGGGGCGGCGGCAGCGAACTTGGCGGAGGCGACGAGGAGTGCGTCAGCGATGGCGGTGGCAAAGGCCGCGGTGGCGAGGGTGCGGACGGTGGCGCCAGCGGTTGAGGGGCGGTTGACTTTGGCGAGGGCGGCGAGGACGTGTCGGCCGAGATGCTGCCAGGAGTGGACGGCATCCGTGGAGGCGGTAGAACCAGATGCGGCGGCGGCAATTGCATGGCGTGCGATCCGCAGTCCGCGCAGTCGGTGCCGTAGGCGCACACTGGGAACTCGGAGCAGCCAACTGAGGCATAAGCTAGCATTCCGACGCAAGTGACAGCGCTGATGCAAAGGGCAGGGGGTGCCGCGGGTGCCGGAGATGTTGACGGTGCCTGCAGCTCACGGCGGTGGCTAGGCACAAGGGACGCCGCGGCGACGCTGCCCACGATCGACCCAAGTTGATACGTGGGCTGCACAGATTGTCCCACCGTGCCGCTCAGCTGGAGGAGGAGCAGAACAAATGTGAGCCTCGAATGGCGGGGTGAACCGACTCGGATCGCACTCGACAGCTTGCGCGCGGCCGGCGTGGCCGGAACGATTGAAGGTGCGAGTGCTGTCATCCAGTCGTATGAGCGCGCGCGCCGTGCGTGCCGGCGTCGAGTGGCTCAGAAGAAAGTGAGCGAAGAGGGCAAGGAAAGCGAGCACCTCGCTCGGTTATGTAACGCCGGGATATACATGTATCAACAGCCTTCCCGCCCCGCAGCGACAGTGATGAATTCATACAGAAGCGCTCCACGCTGCCGTGTTGAACAATTCACACCTCTTCACACTCATCAAGCAGCGATGGCACTTTCGGCTAGGCTGCTTCTCGCCTTGGCTGCGGCCGCAGCCTACACGCCACTCGCGACCTTGCGACGTGCTGCGCTGCCGCCAGTCCAGCTTTTTCATCCTCGCAACCGGCGCTCGCCCGCTCGTCCGCTCGCTGTCGCGCCGGTCGACAAAGAGCCGCTCAACGAGGTCGACCTGATGGTGATGGTAGACAGATGGCAGCGCGAGGACGAGCACCGCCTCGCGAGCGCGGCGGCGGCCCTGCTCGTCGAGGACGCGCCGCAGATTCGCAACGGCGCCGCCACTGCCAACGGCCGGCGAGCGTCCAAAGGCAGCGGCGCGTACCAGCAGCGGCTCGTGGAGGCGGAGGGCGACCCAGCGGACAGGAAGCCGAGCGTCGAATATGACCCGATCCGCGCGGCGGCGCGCTTCGCCGCACAGCCGATGGCCGTGCTCAGGCGCCAGATGGAGCTCATCGGCCCGCTGCTCGGCTTCCTGTCCAGGGTGATCCTCGACAAGAGGGCTGGCAAGGAGGCGGAGCACCGGGCCGCTCGCGCCGAGGAGCTGACCGAGCTGATCTCGTCGCTCGGCCCGGCGATCATCAAGGCGGGCCAGGCGCTCTCGTCGCGCTCTGACCTGCTCCCACTCGAGTACCTACAGAGCCTCGAGCAGCTGCAGGACCGCGTGCCCCCCTTTCCGACCGCGACCGCGTACAGCATCATCCAGGCCGAGCTTGGGGCACCTCTCGAGAGCACGTTTGCCTCGATTGGGCCGGAGCCGGTGGCGGCGGCGTCGCTCGGGCAGGTGTACCAAGCCGTGCTGGCCACCGACGGCACGCGCGTCGCCGTCAAGGTACAGCGGCCCAACGTCGAGGCGATCATCGCCCTCGACCTGTACATCCTGCGCTCGTACTCGCTCACGCTGCGCTCACTGCTGCAGCTGCTCGGCCGGAACATCGACTTCGTGTCGGTCATCGACGATTTTGGGCGCCTGATCTACGCGGAGGTCGACTACGAAGTCGAGGCCGCCAACGCGCGCCGCTTCGATCGGCTCTACGGTGCACTCCCAAACGTGTCATCGCCCCGAATCTATGACAAGTTCTCGACACGTCGGGTGCTCACGATGGGCTGGGTGGACGGCGTGCGTCTCACGGATCGCGAGGCGCTGCTCGCCCGCGGGCTCGACCCCGCAGCGCTCGTGGACACACTCGTGCAGTGCTCGCTCCGCCAGATGCTCGAGCATGGATTCTTTCATGCGGACCCGCATGCGGGCAACCTGCTCGTCACCGACGCGGGCGAGCTCGTCTACCTTGACTTCGGCATGATGAGCTACCTCGCACCCACGCAGCGCTACTCGCTCATCGAGGCGGTCGTGCACATGGTCAACCGCGACTTTGGCGCCCTCGCCGAACTCTACCGCAATCTCGGCTTCATCCCGCCGGAGGAGGACATCGGCCCGATTGTGACCGCACTCAACGCGGCTCTGCCCGATGTCCTCAACGCCCCCGTCTCGGAGCTCAACTTCAAGTCGGTGGTGGAGCGGCTCGGCGACGTCATGTACAAGTTCCCCTTCTCGCTCCCGCCCTTTTACATCGCCATCCTGCGATGCCTAGGGGTGCTCGAGGGCCTCGCGTTGCAAGTGGATGATAAGTCGGCCATCATCCACGACGCGTACCCTTACATTGCGGCGAGGCTCCTCACCGATCGTTCGCCGCAGCTGCGGCGCGCGCTGGTGACGCTCATCTTCCGCGACGGTGCGATCCAATGGCACCTGCTCGAGGGGCTCCTCGACAACGCCGCGGGCACGCGCGAGCTCGACCTGCTCGCCGCCGCCGAGCAGCTCTCCGACTACCTACTCTCGCCCGAGGGCTCGCCTATGCTCGAGCGGCTCACCGACGAGATTGTGGACGAGATCGACACGCTCGGCGCCGAATCGGGCGCCTACCTCTACCAGACGTTCGGATCGTTCGCCGCGCAGCTCGTGGCGGAAGGTGGGCCGGCGGCCACGGCGGCTGCGGCCGCCGCTGCTGCCGCCGGAAGTGGCAGCAGGAGGTCCAGCACCAGCACCAGCACCAACTCCAGCACCAGCGACGCACTCGCAGGCATGGCGGCCGTGGCAGCGCGGCTCGCGGCCGAGCACACTGCGCTCAACCCGCCTACCGAGCGCATCCGACGCGCCATCCGCGTCCTCGAGTTACTGCAGCGCTCTGCACGCGGCGGCAGCCTTGAGCTCTCGAGGATCGGGGCGCTCGCCACGACGCTGCTCGCTCAGGAGCGTGTGCAGCGCCAGCTCGCGGACGTGACGCTGCAGCTCGTCGAGCGCAGCGTCCGGCGCGGTATCCAATCCTTCTTTGCCATGGACTGGAGTAACCTGGCGCCGCCGCCGCCGCCGCCGCCGCCGCCGCCGCCGCCGCCGCCGCCGCCGCCGCCTCCGCCGCCGCGGCGAGCGAGGCCCCCACCGTCGGCGACGCCGCCACCGCCGCCACCGCCGCCACCGCCGCCACCGCCGCCTCCGCCGCCTCCGCCGCCGCCAGCAACCACGGCGACGGCTGGCCCGCAAACTGGAAAGGCGGCTGCTGCGGTAACGGTCGGCCATGAAGCCGTTGCCTTGGAAGCAGCGGCCAGCTTTCTGAAAGCTGAGGTTGCAGCGGCGCACCATGCGCATGACGCCCAGCATGACGCAGCACTCAGCTGGACGTACGCGGCGGCGAGACGCGAGGCCTCAGCACCTGCATCGAGTTGGGCGTATGAGCAATGGACGTCGAAAGCAGTGAACGTCGACAGGGTGAGGAGCGCTCAGGCCTCGCGAATCGGACAAGACGAGAGATGGATGTATGCTGCGGAAGGATGAGAGTTGCGAGACTTGTGACTCCTGCGAGAGGAGACAAGCACGTTCAGGATCCCCAGGCTTTGACGACTATGTGTCACTAGTATAATTTAAGCAAGACAACGCACTGAGACGTCCGCGCACCTCCACCCTCAGGGTCCGACCCTGCTCGCCCATACGCCGCCGGTGCGGGACGAGCGTCATACATCGTGTCTTTGCATCTCAGAGCGGAGTGAATAACTCGACTATAGAGCCGCCCCGAGTCGCATTCGCAAGTCCCATGGCAAGTTCCCATACTCCACAACAGCCACCACGCACTGGTGCGCAAGTTCACGTTGAGGGCGGCCCGTTGCAGTCGCACCCGAGCGTTCTGTTGCAGCAGATGCCGTACTCGCCTTTCTTCTCGCCGGGGCCATCTGGAGCTGGGTCCGAATGGTACGGCACGATATCCTGCTTCACCTTCTCGTAAGCACTCATGATCGTCGCGATCACCGAGGCGAGGTGGGGGTCCTTGGGAGTAGTCGTGTTGACAGAGAGCGGATGCGCCTCCGATGGGTCGACCTGCCAAATTAGGACAGAAACTTCCAGATGAGGGAGGAGCTCACAGGCAATCAGTGTCCATCGACGCCGCACCTCGACATTGAAGAGGAGCGGCCCGTTGCTGCATTGCAGGGTCGGGCACCCCACGGGGGCCGAGGGAGAGACGCCGCACCCACTCAGGCCAGGCCCCGTAGCGAAGTGAGCCTTGTACGGACCAAACCGGGCGGCGGAGGGGCTGTTGCCATCGTTGCCTGCCTCGGCGCCTCCGTAGAAGAAGAGGATGTCGTGAAGGGACTTGCCGGACTCGTTGAAGAGGATGGACTTGAAGTCGCGCCCGTCGTACACCCGATCCGTCGGCAGCGGAACCCCCGCCAGACCAAGGACCGTCGGGAAGACGTCCATGGAGGAGACGATCTCCGCGGAGCGCGTGAAAGGCTCGATGACACCAGGCCAGTGCGCAAAGCCCGCCTCGCGGATGCCCCCCTCCCAGGTTGACCCCTTGCCGACGTTCCAGTACCCGGCGTACCGCGCCGACAGAAGCCCCTCTGACCCACCCGATGTGCCCTGGACCAGCCACGGGCCGTTGTCCGCTGTGAACAAAATGAGCGTATTGCCCTCGATGCCGTTGGCCTTCAGCCGCTCAGCGACTTGCCCCACGAGCGTGTCGATCTCGGCGAGCGCGTCGCCAAAGGCTCCGCGGCGCGTAGCGTTCTTGTGCTCGCAGTCGCAGTACCTGAGGGGAAAGGGCGCCGTGTTGAGCAAGTGCAGAGGTGGGCTCTGCCGTGGGTGAGGCGGCGGGGCGCACTGCTTCTCAGGCTGATTGTCCATGGTCGTGTGCACGTGCGAAAAGGGGAGGTAGAGGAAGAAAGGCTCATCCTTATGTTCGTCGATGAAGGAGGTTGCAAACGTGCGGTATTGCGGAGACAGGTTTGTAAGGTCGACCGGCTGCTCAAGGACGGTGGTAGTCACGGTGCCGTCGGCATTCTTGCGCTGCTCCACGAGGGGCAAGAAGTCGCCGCCAGGGTCGTCCGCCTCCCCGGCGCTCAATGGCCGCGCCAAGCCCGCCTCCACGTATGGCTTGATCGCGGACTCTGATGCCGATGCACCGGGCCGTTGGCTGAAGCCGGATGTGCCGCCGCCCGGCTTGTCGCATGGCGACGCGCGTGCCTTTCCCATATCATCGCTGAAGGGTATGCCCAGGTACGCATCGAATCCGCGAGCCGCTGGAAGGTACGCCTCGCGTTGGCCGAGATGCCATTTTCCGCATGCCCCGGTCGCGTAACCCGCTGTCTTGAGTTGCGAGGCAAGCGTCGTCTCGTTCAACGGAAGCCCGCTGTCTGTGGTTTGGCCGAACACGCCCGGGATGCCCATCCGAGACCACTGGCGGCCCGTCATCAACGACGCGCGCGAGCACGAGCAGACCGGGCAAGCGCTGTACCAAGTAGTGAGGACCTTGCCGCTGAACGCCAGCTTATCGATTTGTGGAGTCTTGGTCGTTGGATGGCCGGTAAAGCCCGTGTCTCCGTAGCCAAGATCGTCGACAAAAAAGAGCACAACGTTCGGCTTATCAAGTGGCGCTCGCGCCGCCGCGGACGTGGCAAGGACGCCACACAAGAAGAAGCTGCGCTTCATAAGGCCGCCCCGTCTCCTCGACGCGAGCGAGGAGAGCGCTCGGGGCCCGACCAGGACGCGGGTGTCCAATGACGAAACCGAGAACTCCACACCTGAGACTCTTCGTAGACTTCACTGCCTGTGAACATGTGGCTTCGCTGCCTGGACACATGTGTAACACAGCGGTTTTCCACGGTCCACATGGAAGTCATCCTCATCCTCATCCTGGACCAGCGCAGTGCCAAAACATCCTCATCCTCAATCCTCATCCGAATCCTCAACCGAATCCTCATCCTCATCCTCATCCTCATCCGAGGATGAGGACTCCTCCTCTTCCGAGAAACGGTTCCCGGCGACGTCACTTGTCGCGTAGCAGTCCTCGATCGTGTGACTCGCCCGCCCACAGCGACGGCACCCGTCGAGAGAGTTGCGCAAGCGCTTTTTGGTCGACGACGCGGATGGCGACACGCCCCCACCGCGGCCGCCTTGGCCACCTCGGCCGCCCTGCCACGCTGATTCTGCAGCAGCTGCAGCCCGCTGCTCCGCTGCAGCCGCACGCTGCTCAGCTGCAGCGTACCTCGGGCGCTGCGGTCCGGTTGGTGCACTCGTTGATGTGGAGGGCGAAGCATCATCGTCCTCAATGGCATTGCCCATCACATCCGTCCTCGCGAAGCATGCAGTAGCCCAGTGGCCCTGATGCCCGCACCGTAAGCAGCCGTTGGTGGCGTGATACATTTCCTTGCACAAAGCCTTCACGTCCTCGCGAGACAAATGCGGACGCGAATATGAGCCACCACGCACGGAGTCGATGCCACGATCGAGCATCACCGCTTTCACATGCGCGTCTTCCTGCAAGCGCGCCGCCTCGTCGGAGCACTCGAGCTTCCGCAGCTTGTACTTCTGCGAGAAGCACAGCGGTGGATGCAGCCGTGTCCATTCGGCGCCGGCACCATCGCGATGCTCTTTTAGACGTGCAGCTGGGTTGGTGGTGGTGCCGACATAGAAATGGTTTTCCTTCAGCTCCAGCGTGTAGAGGAATAGAGGCATCAGGATTTGGAGTTCAAGTGGCACCGCGCGCGCGCGCGGCCTGTGTTCGTGTGGCGGGCGCTTCACGCGGGGGTTTTCGGGAACGTACCGACCTGTGAACCAAACTTGACAGCTGTGAAAAATACAGCACGTGACGTGTTTACCGGTACATGTGATGTGCGACCTGGGATCATACAACGTGCGAGGCTTTGCAGATTTGCAGTGCTCGTTTCAGACTGCAATTTCACACAATGCAACGCACATCTCAGTTCTCACGACAAAGACGCATTGCCAGACGAGTTGCCTGGCACCCAGTAGGGGCACGCTCGCACGGGCCGGTCATCGTACGCGCCCCCCATGTGCCCAATGGAGGCCACGGCCGCCATCGCCACTTGCTGCACCTGATCCGAGTAGAGGTGGATCCCTTTACCCGTTGCCTGTCCGGCGCAATGCGCGTACTCCTTGCGTGTCCGGTCGTAGCGATTCGTCCTGTTGTCGCACACCTCGCGGCTAAAGTACGTGTGGCCCGACAGGATTGCTACGTTGCGGTAATAATAGACCATCTCCTTCTCGGCCTGTGACTCATGCCCGCTTGGCGAGCTCGTATCTTGAACCGAGATGCGGTGGAACTCAACGACAGCGCTGCCGTGCTGCATCCACATGACGTTCATCAGCTGGGCACCATGGATGCCCATTGCGACGTTACATCCTTCCATCTGGCTGACCTGATGACGAAGCGTAGTAGCGGATTGGAACAGGATATCGCGCGTTTGCACCCGCTGGTGCCCGCGGCAGATCCCGCCCAAAGTTTGGTGCATCTCGTGGACGCAGTTTGCTGCCTCATACCGGGGAAACTCTCGATGGGCCTTGTTCCATGTCCACGTGCGCCCGGCGGGCTTGTTGGGATCGGACCTCAATAACAGGCACACCTCCGTTCTCGACGGCTCGTGCAACGTGTGATGCGGCCACAGCATGTGGCGCAAATTCATCCTCGTGAGCATGTCCCTGACAAATGCGCGCCAGACGTATCCAGCTTCGGAGCTCGCGCATGCAAAGTGACGTCCAAACGAGAGGCTCCAGAGCGTGTCAGCAACGCCGCTGCCCTTGCCCTCCGAATCACGGAATTCCTGATTTTCGGTGACGATCTTCGGCGCATACGGCAGGATCACGAGCTTATCATATGAGCACCATGGCACTTTGTACGGCGGATCCTTGACCTTACACGACCTGCACCAGGTGTGCGGATTCAGCACCCGACCTCCGACGAGCGTGCTCCATCCGCTCCTTGATGAATTTGGAAAGACCAGGTAGCTGTGCCGACGTGTGAAGAGCACGTCCGCCACGGGAAGTTCGGCGTCGCTGCACTCTTGGTCACCCAAGCTGGCACGGGCGCAACCCAATGCTTTGAGCGCTTGCCAAACAGTAAACATTCTCGACATTCGATGCCACAGATTGGAGGATCCTGACACTGTCTTGCTGCAGCCATTGCAAGCCTTGTCGACTATGAGAAGAAGCCGTGGTGATGCTGACGCAGACGTCGCGCCCGTTGCGATGGTGCACCGAGAAGAAGTCGTGTTCGTCTGGTTGCTCGACCATCGTTCCAGATACTCGCGCACTACCTTCGCGGTGCTATCGTCGCAGGGATCTTCCCCACACACGCGAGTTTCCTTGCTGTTCAAGGCATCTTTGTGCCACTTGGGAAGAACTGTCGGGCTGGGCTCACGCGTGTAGCACTGCCTCTGGCCGTCCACGAGCGTCATGAGTTTGCAGTCGCGGATGTAAACTGGACGGAACCCTTGGAGCGTCCTGATGTGGGTCGGAGACGCAGCGGGCCGTTGGCATGCATCCTCTTGCGCGACGCGTGCGCATTTGCCTATCGGCAGCCATCCATCCATGGTGCCGCAGCGGACTGAGACGTCACGCAGCACTTGATCTGCGCGTGGCACACCAGGAGGCAACACCAGGCTCTCTGTGCACCCACGTGCATCAAGGCCGGCAAGCACCCAACCAAAGGCACCGGGCTTCTGCCTCCAATGATGGAAGGCGCGGCATCGGCCATCGTAGTACCAGCAGTCTGCAAATCCTTGGCTTACACGCACTTGTAGAAGGCGGCGCGATACGGACTCTTCACACTTCCTCGGGTTGTTGTCAAAGAGGTTGCACGTGTCGGCAGGCGTGCGGTGAGCTGAAGGGCATGTAGTTGGCGGCTCAGCCAGTGTAGTGAAGGCTGCGAGGCTGGAATGCATGAGAGTCCGATCCTTCGTTGCACATGACGCGGCCCGAAGCGCACTCTTATACCGGTACCTTTAAAAAGAGCTCTGGTGACCGTTTCAAAGACAGTGGTGGCACACACGGTTCACACACACGAACGATCACACGGGTCAGAACCCACGCACGCACCAGCCAAGTCCCAAGAGCCAACCGCCCAACCCCCGGCCAACATGCTTGGCGAACTACTGTACCCGCGGTATGATTCTTTGCCTTTGGGCGCGCATGTTGATCCCCGGCGCCCCGCAGGCGCCGCTGTTGAGTTGTGAACGTGTAGTGAATGTGTGTCGCGCGGCGTCTTAACCGTGGCGTCGGCCAGGAACGAAAAGGTTCGTCAAAAGTCTCGGTTTCGTCATGTCGTTGTGAGCTCCTCGGAGCCTGGCACTGCGCAGCGTGTGAGCTCACCTCTCGTTCTTGTTCCCCTTCCATGGTTCGGTGCCTCTTCACCGTCATCTTGTTGCTAAGTTTCAACGATTCAGTGGCGTGGCGCACGCGTGCGCATGCGCCACGTGTCAAGAGCACAACCGATCAATCCGCTATTCAGCCGCCTCTCGTGGCTGGCCCCACTCGGACTCGCTTGCGGCTGAAGAAGAGGAGTGATGCGATGGCCTACGCGCAACCTTCAGAACTCTTCTGGTTCGAGCCTCCGCGGAAACAGTCCGTCGATGAGAGTTCGAGAGGTTCGACACAGGAACGCGCTGGTGTGGCCGATCACCACCGATCACCACCCGGGCTTGGCATGTGACAACAAGGCGCGCCGTGCCTTGGCATGTGACAATGCGCCGGGGGCTGATGCTATATTTTGCGTGCGATAGACGTGGTCGCACGCTCTCGATGTCCTAATCTAGGACGGCCGCTGAGTATGGTAAATCATGACGGGAAACCGGGTGCGCGGGCAAGGCGCGCCGCACACTGTCACTGCCACGAAAGTTTTGTATTAACACATGACGCTTTGAGCTCCATAGGAGCTGGATGGATGAAGTGTTTCAATAACGATGTTTCATCTCCCATGTACGACTACATCTTGACAGACTACAATTGCTGCTCGCCGCTCTCTGGCCGGCTGTCCCCCGAGCTCCCCCGCCCACAGTACCGCGGGCATGATGTGAGGCCACAGCGGGTCTATGAGGCACGACTGCCTCCGTTCCGAACTACGCTAAGGACACAGCAGCAAGATGAGAGCATAAGCCGTCCGGCGATGCGAGTCCACCCACAGTGCCGGCCGGACCCTGCTCAAGCACAACACGCCCTCTGGCAACCTGCAACCGCCATTGAACCGCCACCAACGATGAGAGATGGTACGAGGCAGGTACAAGTAACAAGGTAGATCAAGACCTGTGGTCAATGCGATGGCGGGTCGGCCACCCACAAGACGAGTGGCGCGTCGACGGCGAGGTGCCCCCCCTTTGGCAGGCTGAGCTGCAGGCTCAGAAGGCCGTCCTCACCGTCCATCAGATGATTGCCCACTACTGGCGGGCACAAGCGCAGCGTGGCATGCGCTTGGGGGGCTGCGTGGAGGAGCGCATCAACGAGGGAGCTTCCAAACGGTTCAGTGAGGTCGTGACCGTCACTCACATTGAACGTGGCCTGGAGTGCACGGTAATCCAACTCCTTCGGCCACGTGATGGCGTCACTCTCGATCGACTTCCAAACGACCCTGGTCTTGGTGACGCGGGTAGGATCATGATCATCACAGTCGACGCCACTATTCCCGCTGAAGACGAGGGATAGAGATGCCTTGCCTGGGAGCCCATGCACCGCGCCCCACCGCAATAACACGGTGAGCCGAACAGCACGATGCGAGGCTGCTGAGCCCTTGTGCATACTGAAGAGCTCAAGATGCTTCACGATGGTTTTCACTTGAGTCGCGGAGAGGGCGATGGCGACCGCCGGCTGGGTCGGGGCCAGCGTCGCCCTAGCGTGTCGCGTGATCGCCGTCTGTTTGTGCGCCGCGTCGAGCATGACCTCCCGACGCAAGAGAAGGAAGCGCACGACGTGTTGGACGGTGTCTGGATCGAGGCCCTTACGCTGTAGCACCCACACGTAGAAAGGCAGCAAGGGCGGCAGGTACACGTGGATCAGCGTGGTCCGTGCGACGCCTCTTGTATCGAAGAGGGCACCGTGGCGGTCTCGGCACGGATCTGCAGAAAGGAGCCCACTAGCCCTGCCTTGTCACGAACCCCACTGGTGCAGACGTCTGTGAGGAGATTCAGTATCGAGAAAGCGAGCACGGGCTCGGCCTCTGACGGATGTGCCGAGGCGCCCGGGAGAGCGTGCTGGCGCCTGTGCATGAGTGCGGGAGCCGGTACGACGGTCCGATGGCCAGTCATCGAGATCTCGATCTCGTTGGTCTCGGGGAGGAGCTTGAGGCATCCCGTACTATAAATCCCACCCTGATGATCCCATCGCATTGCGCGGACGATATTATAATCGACCACGCTCGCAAGGCGGGCCAGCTGCTCGAGAGCCGCGTAGACCGGCGGCGACAGGTGGAGCCAGAGCCACACAGGCCGCTCGCTCTCGCGCCTGGCACGCCGCTGGACGTCCTCCAGAAAGCATTCGAAGACGGCTCTCCTCCAGTCGCCCTCTGCTGCCTTGGCGGACGGTCCGAGCCGATGCCACGTGAGCTGCTTCAGAGCTTCGAGATTGAGGAGCTCGGTCGTGCCATCGTATATGTTGCGTGCGCAAGCCGGCTTCGAAGCCCACTGCACCACGAACGCGCCAGGCGTGACTTTGGGGCCAGGCGTGGCCGATCTCGCGGCCTTGGCGGGACGCTTCCCCTGCGATTTCACGCTGGGCTCCGTTTGGGGCGATGCAATGGCGGCGACGACGGCGACCGCTGACGACGGGCCGGGCGAGCCACCCGCGTTATTGGACGCGAGGCGTGGGCTCACTCGAGGCGCGGGAGGCGGAGGAGCAGGCTCGAAGCCGATCACCTTGCCAGCCTTACGGCCGTCACTGGTGAAGACTCGAAGGCCGTTCACCCCAATCTTCACACCGTCGACGTTGCCGTCCACCTGCAGATTCTTGTAGTTGGGTTTGTTACCGTGCTCCTCATCGTATGCCTTGCGAGCGGCCTTGACAATCTCCGCAAGCGTGCTGGGAGAGAGCACGCCTCGCATCAGCGACTCGACAAGGACCTCGTTCGGCTGCGATGAGAGCCAGTCGCGGAGTGCATCTTTCTTTCTTTGGCGCTGCTCCACGTGTACCTGCCAGTTGTTTCGGCACGGCAGACGCGCGAGGCTTTCCATCCCACGTGCGAGCAGAGGGGCTCTCGCGCGCTCTCGCTCGAAGCCGCCCTCGCTAGATAGCTCGCTCGCTCGCTCCACGCGCGCCGTTCCCGCGTGAATGGTCACGTTTCCCCACAAGGGAGTCGGCGAGTGCGGGAGCCCCTCACGCTCGGCGTGGGAGCCTCCATTCACAATGAGAAAGGAGGGACTGCAGTCTAGTCGGCGGAAAGATTTTACCGTCGCCAGCCGTATCACCTGCACACCGTCGCCTTACCATCGTGTAGTGCCAGACCCCGCCGCGGAGCGCTCCGTCTTTCTCGTGACTTGACGACTTGACTCATCGTGAGCCTCCCCGTTGCCCCACAAGTTTCGTTCACGGTCACTTTCGTCGTGCTCATTCACGCCTCTCATTCGCGCCACGATTCGACTTCTCTGCTGCAATGAACGAGTTCGAGGCGATGATGCGTGCGCGCCTCGAGGGCAGCGCGGCCGTAGCGCGACCTTCGTCTGTATCGCAGGCATCGCTCCCGCAGTCACGTCCAATTGGAGGCTCCTCGCAGCAGCGTATGGCCGGCAGCTACTCCGCGCGCCCCGTGAGCTACCTGCAGTCCCAGGCGGCACCTCCTGCAGCAGCAGTGGCAGCGGCACGGCCGCCGCAGCAGCTGCAATCAGCAGCGGTCGAGTACGACGACGGCGCCGGCGTGCTAACGCCCAACTCGCGCAAGCAGGAGGAGGCCCGGCGGTTATCAGAAGGCCAGGGGCAGGCTGCTGCTGGTGGCACTGTGGCTGCGACTGGGGCAGGGCCGTCGCCACAATCCACGGGCTCGAGAGGTGCAGGCCCGTCCGATGGTTCGCTCCTCGCGCTTGGTGTCGCGACACGCGACGGACTGAACGAGGCGCAGATGCAGGCGGCGAGCCACGCGCCGTGTTCGGCTCTCATCATCTTCGCGCCGGCGGGCGCCGGGAAGACGCTCACACTCGTGCACCGCGTCTTCTTCTTGTGCGGCAGCGGCGGCCTGGTGCCCTCGCAGGTGCTGTGCCTCACATTCACGCGCAAGGCGGCCGTTGAGATCCGCGGTCGGCTGCACCAGGCGGCGGGAATGGTCGATGTCGAGTGTGCGACCTTTCACGGATGGTGCCTGCGCCTGCTGCGCACCTTTGCCCACCTCACTGGCCGCCGGCCCGACTTTCGGCTCGCCTCGCACGCGCAGCAGCTTGGTCTGCTCAAGGAGGCGGTCTATGCGTGGCAGCGTCAGCAGGGCATCAGCCCACCCGACGATGCCGACGCCGAGGCTGAGGCGGCCGGTGGCGCAGGAGGCGGCGGCCGTGGTGCCGGCGCCGGTCCCGTCATCGGAAGAGGTGCGACGCCCAGGCACGCAACGCCCCACGGCAGCGTGCTCCCGAGCGGCCTCACGTGCCGCCGCGCGTCCGACGCGACCACGATGCTGTGCCGCAAGCTCCAAAAGGCATTCCGCGACGTCAAGCTCCTCGGCCACCAGGTGGGTGAGCAGACGAACGCCCTCTTGATGTCGGAGATGGGCCAGTTCGTGCTGGTCCAGTACGACGAGCAGATGCGCCGCTGCGGCCTCGTCGACCTCGGCGACCTGCAGAGCATCGCCATCGAGCTCCTCGGCCACGCTCCCGTGCTCGAGAGCCTCCGGCGCAAGTACCGGCACGTGCTGGTCGACGAGTACCAGGACACGAACAAGCAGCAGCTCCAGATCATCAAGCTCCTGTGCGGCGTACAGCCGGCCCCGAAGCCGGAAGGGCGGCGGGATGATCCTCGGGGTGAATCTCGGGGTGAATCTCGGGGTGAATCTCGGGGTGAATCTCGGGCTCCGAAGCCGGATGGGCGGCGGGAGACCCTCGACGGCAGCCGGATGCGCCCGCCTGCGATGGCGCTTGCCGCCCACGGGCCGCTGGCCGTGCCGCCACCACCGGGACCGCCGCCGCCCGAAGCCCCGCCGCCGCCGCCGCCGCCGCCGCCGCCGCCGCCGACCGCCGCTCCGCCCTCGCAGCCGGCGATGGGCGTAACGGTTGTGGGGGATGATGACCAGTCGATATACTCGTTCCGAGGCGCCCAGCCCGGTGTCTTTGGCGTCTTCCAACGGCACGTCACCGGCGCGCGCGCGATCACGCTCTCACAGAACTATCGCTCGACGCGGAACATTGTGCAGGCGGCCACAGCCGTCATCAAGCACAACCCCGGGCGCGTCGACAAACAGGTCTTCACGGACGCGGCGCCAGGCCGCAAGGTCGAGCTGTGCGAATGCCGCAACGCGCACTTGGAGGCGGACTGGGTCGTCTCGCGCGTGCTCGCGCTGCAGCAGCAGGGGACGCCGCTTAGCTCGATCGCCGTCCTCTACCGGACGCACGCTGTGGGGCGCGAGATTTACAAGGCACTCAAGGACCATCACATCGCGCGCGCCGCCTCCTCGGCGGACGTCTTCGCGCGCCCCGACATCGCGCCGCTGGTGAACGTGCTACGGCTCATCGCCAACCCGCACGACGACGCCGCCTTCCGCCTAGTCGCCACTGGCACCGCCCCGGCATTCGACGGCGCGCTTCTCGACGTGCTGAGTACCGAGGCGCTCCGGACCAAGGCTTCGCTCTACCAGGCCGCTCGGCAGCTGCACGCGGCGTCCTCTGGCTTCTTTGGCGCGCCCACAACGGTGCCCACACCGGCCGCCGCGCCTTCGCCCCTCGTGGGCGCACCCTCGCCCTACCGCCCCCCGCCCTCGCCCTACAACCCCGCGCCCTCGCCCTTTGGCGCCCACGGCGGCGCCGGCGAGCCCGCCGCCACGCCTTATGGCGCCCACGGCAGCGCTCGAGCGGCCGCGGCGCTTGATGACGCCTCTCGTCGAGCACTCCACACTCTGCTGCACAAGCTCGACGAGCTGACGACGACCGCGCGTCGCGAGACGCCGAGCGCGCTGCTGCAGGCCATCATCCGCAGCGGCGTGCAGGTGGCTCTCAATCCGCAGGCACCTCCGCACGGCGCTAAGCTGCTGGCCGATGAGCTCGCCACGGCGCTACCCCACGCGCCCGCCCAGCCTGAGAGCCTCCACCTGCCGCCCGCCACGCCCGCCGGTGGTTACGCCGGTGGTTACGCCGGTGGTTACGCCGGCGGTTACGACAGCAGCGCCGCCGCTGCGCGCATGCCGCCGCCGCCGCGCCCCGCCGACAAGCTGACGGCGCTCCGCCATTTCCTGGAGCACCAGGCGCTGTCCGAGGTCGAGTTTGCAGGCGTGGATGGGCGCGACGCCAAGGCGGGCGTCTCCCTGAGCACCATCCACGGCGCCAAGGGCCGCGAGTGGCCCGTCGTGCTCGTCGTGCGTGTCAACGAGGACATCTTGCCATTGTGCCTCGGCGCCGCCGACGAGGGGGGCGGCGCCTCGGCAGAATGCGTGGCCGAGGAGCGCCGTCTCCTGTACGTGGCGATGACGCGCGCGCGCGAGCAGCTACTGCTCTCGTACGTAATGATGGGCGAGGACAAGGTGCCGAGCTGATTGCCCCTGATGAGCGCTGATTGCCTCCCCCATCAGGTGCCGAGCTGATTGCCCCTGATGAGCGCTGATTGCCTCCCCCATCAGGTGCCGAGCTGATTGCCCCTGATGAGCGCTGATTGCCTCCCCCATCAGGTGCCGAGCAGCGCCTCCCGCTTCCTCAAGGGCATTCCCGCCGAGCTGCTTGAGCACACGTGCCACATGGAGCTGCTCAATAAGCCAACCGCCCGCCGCGACACCAACGGCGCAAACTTTGCGCAGCCGCCGCCGCGCCCGCCGCCGGCGCATGCGGCGCACGGCCTCCCCCGAGCTGGGGGCGCGAGCGACGCCCGTCACGACGCCCGTCTGGCCTCTCAAGCCGCAGCCGGCGGCGCCGCCGCGCTGGCCGCTGGCGCCACCGCGCTGGCTGCTGGCTTGGGCTCTCAGCCTGTGGGCTCTCAGCCTGCAATGAGGGAGGCCATCAGTGGCTCCCAAGCGGAGGGTGAGAGGCCGACGGGCGCCGTGACGGGCGCCGTGACGGGCGCCGTCGGAGCGCACCTCGCACGTTGGCAGGAGGCGCACGCGCGCAAGGAGCACGAGCGGCGCGCGCGCAAGGAGAAGGAGCAGGCGCGCAAGGCGGAGAAAGAGGCCGCCAACGAGGCCGCGGCAGGGGAGGGAGAGGCGAGCGGCTCGAGGGCTCCGAGGGCGCCCAAGGCGGCGCTCAAGGCGGCGCCCAAGGCACCAAGCAGCAAGGCGGCGGGCGCTGTGTCGGGCGCTGTGACGGGCGCTGTGTCGGGCGCTGTGTCGGGCGCTATCCCAAGCAGCAAGGCGGCTGGCAAGGCGCGGGTGCCGCCAGCTGGGGATCCGCCGCCGGCAAAGAAGGCCAAATCGAAGCGGATCGTCGTGGACGACGAGGACAGCGAGGACAACGACCTCTTCGACTGAGCACAGCTCGCGCTCCAACAGGAGCACGTGGTAGGAGCGTGTGAGCATCGACACACTGTTCCACAGAGGACTGAGAACTCTGCGGCATGAGCACATGCAATCAAATCGGACCGGGCGGGTTCGTGTTCCGGCCGGTTTCGTTCGGAGAGCAACCAGCAACGGAAGCGTTTTGAGGAGCGGTTAGTATCGTTATCGGTTGCGTGAAAATAACGCAGAACTAATCCTACGAGCTACGATCGAACGCGTGTCAGCTGATATCTGGCGCAAGATCAGTCGTAGCCGTGGTCGCCCGCTGCGCCTCGAGGTACGCTCTGTACACAAGGAGAGGCGCCGTCGTGGGCGGCATCGGCGTCTGCGCGGGCTCGCGCATCCCATCTGGCGGCTCGCCGGCGGCCTCGAGCATACAAGTGATGTCGGCGTCGTACCCGCTCAGGTCGCCGCACGCCACAAAGGGCAAGATCAGCCTCGCCAACTCGGCGCTCAACTCGGCGCTCTCGGCGCTCAACTCGGCGCTCTCGGTGGTAGCTGCCGCCGCCGCCGCCGGCGGGTCGCAGCATCCGCCGTCCCGACCATCCACGCTAGCGCACAAGGCGCCGCCCCCACCGCCGCCGCCGCACTCGCTGGCCGCCATGAGTGCGCTGCTGTAGTTGTCCGTGGTGATGCGCTGTAGGTGACCGCGCTCGAAGCCCTCGGGCAGCACAAAGCCCCGCGCGACGACGAAAGCTTCGACGGACGACGTGCGCGACGAGCTGGGCTTGGCAATGTAGACGTCGGGGAAGAAGATGCGGAGCTGCGAGCGACGCGAATGATATGGAGACGAGGGGAGCAGGCAGGGTGTGAATATGGAGACGAGGGGAGCAGCAAGGTGTGCGAGCGAGGGCGGCATGGGTGAGATGCGGAGTGGTGTGGCACAAGGCTCAAGGGCGCATGGATCAGCAGGTTGCGCAGATGGGCCAGGCCGTTAGGGCCGTTAGAGCCGTATGTCAGTTTGGGAGTGTCTCTCATCAATCCAAGCGTTTCCGCTGTGAAGGTACAGATAGTGGTAGTAGCGACTCGTTCTTCACCCATACGGCGGCCAGAGGGGCGGTATGTGCGGCGAGCGTGCGTGCCCAGGCCCTGCGCGCGATCTCGTCCGCATGTGCCGCACCTGAGCGTACAGCAGTGACGTGTTGCGGCTACGGAAGATTTTGGCCACAAAGGTACCGCCCGTGCGCAGCAGCTGTGTGGTGATCGAGAGGGCGGAGAGGAGCAGCTGAGCTTGGATGTACTCATCCAGGTCGTGCATGCCGCTCACGTCCGGCGCGCCGTCACACACGACCAGGTCTGCAAACCGCTCGGCATCACCCTCGCGGAACTGGGCGAGCACCTCGTCTACCGTAGCCTGCGAGGTGATGTCGCCGGCGATGAGATGAACGCCCTCAATGGGCGCCATCTCCTGCAAATCGACCGCAACGATGCGCACGTCTGCACGATCGGCAGCCGGCGCCCCGCGAAGCAGCCTACGGCTCAGTACTTGACTCCAGCTGCCTGGCGCTGCGCACAGGTCGACCGCGCGGCGCACGCCCGAAAAGAGGTCGAACTGCTCGTCGAGTTGCAGCAGCTTGAAGGCCGAACGTGCACGCCAGCCCTCCTCCTTGGCCTTGCGGTAGTAAATGTCGCGCTTGTCCCTGGGCTTCCCCATTTCGTGGGTAGTAGGTGCGCGTGTGCAGTGCGCGTGCGACTTGTGTGCGAGTGCGTCGCGTGCCCGGCCAGCGGGTGTCAGTGTGAACGTTAACACGACAGACGCGACAACCGGTGCTGCAGTGTGAATAAGGGGGTACCGCGTGGAGAACCCCTTAGGAACTGGGTTTTGACAACCTGAGATGTAACGACCTCAACTGACTTCTACCGGTAACGTCGTGAAAGGACATGCGTACTTGACTTGACTCGTAACCTGGCCCCTGAAACACGTGGCCTAAGTGTAGGCTGAGGGAGCACGTTCTGCGTCCGCGGCCGGCTGAGGGAAAACGAGATGTTTGCTCGTCAGACTCGTAACGGAATTGTCAAGCAACTCACGAGCGCACCGCTCGGAAGGCTCCCCTCGACGCCATGAGCCAATCCGTACCCGCATCGCGCCCCGGCTCTGGCTCACCTGCAGTGCAGCTCGCGCCGCTCTCCAAGTCGCGCCCGCCAACTCCTCCCCAAGTGCCCTCTGTCGGGGGCAGCGGCCCGCGCGGGATCAGGATCAGCCGCAGGCAATCGTTAGATGCGGCTCCGCAGGTCGCGCCGCTGGCGGTCACGTTTCTCGATGAAGCGAGCAGCAGCGGTGGCCGCCGACCAAGCCGCCGCGCCAAGTCGATGGACGACATTCCAGTCATGCCGACCGGAGGCTCGCCGGCATTGTTGAGCGGCTCTGCGGCGAGCGGCAGTGGCGGCGAGCCACTGGCTCGTGCTCTGCCCCGCCGGTCCAGCCTTGGCAAGTCACCCTTGGGCGAGGATGGCGCGAGACGCCTGCCACCACTTGCGCCGGCGCCGAGTCCAGGGAAGCGGAAGCGCGCCTCGGGCGGCTTCTCCGGCGAGTCGAGCGCCTTTGGTATCCCGTCGTGGGACGCTGGCGCTGGCTCGAGCTCAGACGCCGCACGGCCGGGGTGGAGCGGCGCCGAGCTGCTCATCCCGCCTTCGCCCGACGCGCGGCGCGGGTCCAGCGCGCGTACCCAGCCCGCGACCCTCGCCGACTTGCTGCCGTCGCCCGCGGTCGGCTTTGGCCATGCGGTCGCTCCGGCCACCATCCCAACAATGGAGCCATCGCCCTTCTCGCCCACCAAGAAACTTCGCGCGAGCATGGGTGGAATGCGGCTGCGCTCGGCGCGCGGTGAGGGGCCCACCGCAGGGGGGGCGGGCTTCCTCCAGACGGTGTCGGAGGCGCCGCCGCCCAAGCCGCTGGGCGTCGCGGGGGGTGAGCTTCTACCGGCACAACAACACCGCATCAAGATGGCTATCGGGCTGTGGGAAGTGCACACGGGCATGGGTGGCACGATCGGGGCGGCGTGGAAGGCGCTCTTGCGGCGTGAGTTCGCGGCGCTCCGGGATGGAGAGCGCGCCGAGATCGAGCTCGCCGTCGCTCAACACGTCAAGCAGAGCAACTTTAAGAAACGGGTCGATGAGCGAGCATGGACGAATGAGGAGAAGGATAAGCTCGTGAACCTCTTCCACATCATCGATGCGGACGAGGGCGGCTCGATCTCGCGGCACGAGTTCCTCGAGATCGCGTCGCTCGCCGAGCTCGGTCGCGCTGAGCTCGGTCGCGTCTTTGATCAGCATGTACTCACCGACCGCCGACGCACTGCGCGGACGCCCGGCGGCACCGTCGAACTGACGCTCGCGCAGTTCACACGTCTCATCGAGAACCTGGATGACGCGATGCTCTCCAAGGTCCGCGCGTGCCTGCACGGGCTCGTCGAGAAGCGGAGTGGGCGGGAATCGCTCCTCGTCTTCGATGACGGCAAGCAGCAGCTGTGGCGCCTGGTGCCCGGCGGCCGTACCCTCGTGCGCAAGCCCAAGAACACAGAAGCGGGAGGCGCACTCAACACCATCGACTCCATGGTGATGTAGGCCAGTGCCGCGTCTGGGGACGCGATGGGAAGGCGTGGTGACTGGAGAGCGGGCAGACGGCAGTCTGAGAACGCGGGGGCACGGCGTTCGGAGGCACGTTGGCTCGGCACAGAGAGTCGGACCGCGAGGGACGAGGCGCAGTCCTCAGTCGGTGTCAGTGAGCAGTGCGGTGCGTGCACGTGTGTGTGTCCGTGTGGCACGGGCCATGATTCAATTGCGTGCCGATGCAGAAAATAATGACGAAATCATTCCCGTGCAACACGGATCCTGTGGGTCTGGGTGCAGAACGCATTTACGTCCGAATTAATCGGCAGTGTCGAAGTGTGTGCAACCTGCAGTGACCCAGTGACGCCGGTGCGTTTGAGCGGACCATTTCTCAAAGTTCGTTTCGCGTGGCAGTGTTTCGCGTGGTCGTGGCTGGTCGGTACCTTGTGTGTCGATTCAACTGACCCTTTCTCAAAGTTCGTTTCTGTCGGTTTCGGCTCCCATCATCGGCCCCAGGAATCCCCCCAGGAAGGGTACCCGGAATTGTAAAGGGAGGGGATTCTCTTGTATTCATACCGGGTACTGTACCAGTTCCCGGTTGTCCTCCACGAGGCTTCTGGCTTGCAGATGGACTGTTCTTGAGGATGGGTGGCGGTGCTTCGTCGGAGCTCCCGGCGGCCGCCTTCGCCACCACCACGGTCGTCAAATCCCGACTGTTGTGGCGAAGGGGCGGCGGAAGCGGGGGCGGCGATGGAGGCGGCGGCGACGGGGGCGGCGGCAACGGCGGCGGCGACGGCGACGGCGACGGCGGCGGAGGCGACGGCGACGGCGGCGGCGGCGACGGCGACGGCGACGGCGGCGGCGGCGGCGGCGACGACGACGGCGGCGACGGCGGCGACGGCGGAGGCGGCGACGGAGGAGGCGGCGTCGAAGGGTGGCCGTCGGGATTTGACGGCGGCGGCGACGGCGACGGCGGCGGCGGCGGAGACGGCGGCGGCGGCGGAGACGGCGACGGCGACGGCGACGGTGACGGCGGCGGCGGCGGCGACGGCGACGGCGGCGGAGGCGGCGACGGCGGCGGAGGCGGCGACGGAGGAGGCGGCGTCGAGGGGTGGCCGTCGGGATTTGACGACCTTCAAGTGGGAGGCTGCACCATTGAGAAGACCGAAGAGCGAGGTGTCTCGATCACACAGCTCGAGTTGCTGTGGAAGCATATTGAGCGGCGATGCGTGCACTGGGTGAGCAACACGGGCGAACTGCTCTCCGCAAATGAGATCAATCTATATGACGTGGCAAAGTATGTAGTCATCCCGGCGACAAAACCTACGGAAATGAAGCCCAAAGGGTGCTCATTCGTTGAAATGGTGGCAGTCGGACCGCAACCCCCGCGCTGGTTCGTCTCGCACTGGTGGGGCACGCCGCTGGTAGACACCATTCGCATGCTTCGGCTGCATGCGAAGCAGCGCGGCGTCTCTCCCGATCGTGAGTACTATTGGATCTGCACCTTTGCAAACAACCAGCATGACCTGGGTGAACTGGCGGACCCCGAATTGACCTCAACTCCATTTGCAAAGGCGATTTTGAGCCCCGACTGTGTGGGCACGCTCGCGATCTTGAATGAGAAGCTTGCGACGCCCTTCTACCGCATCTGGTGCATATTTGAGTACTATGTCACATTGACACACGGTAAGAACAAGCCAAAGCCACAGCTCTTCGATTTCGTCACCATCGTGCCGAAGGGGGAGTGCGAAATGTCGGGCCAGATGTTTAATGAGCGCTGTGCGGCTCTGCTGTACGAAGAAGAAGGCGGAGCTGGGCTTGCACTTCCGCCTATTCCGCCCACAGATCTACTGCAGCGCAGGCGCCGACGAGCGAATGGCGGGCAGCGAGCTGCACGAGTGGGGCGCAACGGAGCGAGAGGACGGAAAGAAGTGACGGACCATCCGCCGATGGAGGGAGTCCAGAGGCCCGCCTGGTTCCCTGGTGAAGTTGCGAAACATGGCTTCGGAATCATTCTCCGTGGAGCGCAGGCCAGCAGGCAAGAGGACAAGACGAACATCATGCGCTTGGTTTCGGGCAAGGAGGATGATGTTCAAAAGCTGATCCAGAGCTCGTTCGTTCAGCAGTACTTGTACGACGTTGCGGTGATTCAAGGAGATGTGACTGAGCTGAAATATTTGGCAGCCAGCGACCTGGTGGACATCGTCAAAGATGCAAATGAGAGTGACTGCGTGGTCGACACTGCAGAATACGCCGAGGATGGGAATGAGAACATCATCACCTGCTTAGAGTACCTGCTCGAGGCAGGATGCGACGTCAACCGGGTGAGCGAAGTCACCGGGATGACAGCGCTTAAGAAAGCCTTTATGGTAGGGAATCCCGGCGTCGTGCAACTGCTCCTGACGCATGGTGCTGACCTTAAGAAGACTGGTAACAGCGGCTACCGGATAGTTGACGAGGATGACATAGATTGCTGCTGGAGGCACCTACCCGAGGACGTCAGGAAGGTCATCTTTGATGCGGGCTTTTACGAGAACAGGCTCCCCAACGAAAACCCGGATTTCGATGATTATGGCGACTAGTCTTCGTTGGGCAGCCTGTTCTCGTATTGCAAGCACATTTTCTCGCAAGTCTGGGTTCCGGTCACCACCACCGACCTCGACTTAACCTCGTCCCGACTCTTCATTTGCGCTCCCTGTTGCTGTGACCCTGTTCGGTTCAGACTTGTGACTTCAGTGGCTTGGATGCATGCCGGAACGACGATCGACGTTGGTGCGCGCCGCGAACTGAGTGTATCAACTCTCATGTGTGCGTGTTCCGCACTGTTGCGCCGCGCCGGGTCAGCGCGGTGGCGGCGACGGCCGTGCGGCGCGGGCGTACCGGACTACCGGTTAACGTTATTCGGTTTTCGTTCGGTCGTTTTTCGGTCTGTGTGAGTGATGTGCAGTGTCAGCGGCGGTGTCGTTTGAGTGTTAATATATATACGGTACCCTGAGCGGAGATCGGTCCAGTATAGGTCCAGTACAGCTAGTTCATGCGCGGCGCCGGGCGGCGCGCGCGGCGCGGCTGACGGAGAGCACACTCGCCGTCTGAGTACGGCTCTCTCTCTCGCTCGCTCTCTCTCTCGCCTCGCGCCCATCCCAGCTCTAGGCAGGACTCTTGGAGCGCGCCGCAAACGCTAGGTACCCTTCCCTGAACTGTGCGAGCACGGAAGCCATGTCCTTGTCAAGCAGCTTTTGGATGGACTCACTCCCTGCCTTTTCAAACGGTCCAGCGGGTATGAACGGTGGGAGCAATAATCCGGGGATCTCGAGGGACACGGCGAGGTCTACCGTGGAGACACACTCCTTTTGACTAGTGCCGTCTGAGGCAGCGGGCGCGTTGCGCAGCTCGACGCGGTTCGAGCTTGTCGTCTTGGCAATATCGTTGATCCGCGACAGCAAGCCCTGCGCCCAAGGCGGCCCGCCCTCGCAAACGGTCTTCGACTCGCCGCTGGTGATGGACAGCCGCGGTGCTGAAGCGTCCACGGCGATATCCATGATCGTCTCGGAACGTGCGACCATGCCGGGAAACTGGATCCTGAGAAGAAAAGAGGACGGGGTCAGGAATTGAGAGGATGGCATCAGGCGAGTTGGAAGCCCAGACACGCACGGTGTTGTCACCAGCCAGCGCTGCTGCTTTTCGTCCACCGTAAGCCGGCGCGCGCTTTCAGCCTGCGACATGAGGATCGTGAGCGCCTCCTCACTGGCAAACCACTCTCCAACTGATGGCGAGGAGGCAGCAAAAGGAGAGGTCTTCACCTCGAGCGTGGCCACGAAGTTGAGAGTGCGGGCGACGACCGGCGCATGACGCGCGTGAGGCGCTTGTGGCGCGTGGAGCCGAACCGCTGAAGGGCCCACCAAGAAGGCGTGAACCGTGGACAGGACAGCATGCACGTGCATGGGGAATTCCTAGAAGATACGAGGAAGTATTTCCTCCTTCCACTTTAGGAAGTCAAAGTACCGCACGGCTGATCCTCCCGCTACCTCGTGGATGTATGATGGTTTTTATCGGCATAAATATGTATTTTCCCCACAGAAAACTGCTCGCCTTCGCCATCCAACGCGGCGAGGCGCCTTTGGTTTTGCCACATTCAATATGAGCGCAGTCGCCACAAAGGCCGCGGTGGGAACTCCGGCCAAGAAAGGTTCATCATCTCGCGACGCGAGCCCCGCCAAGGCAGCGGGCTCGCCTGCCGCCGCCAAGCCCGGAAAGGCGCGTGCCAGCACTCCAACAAAGGAGAGCAAGGCGGCAGCGGCGGCGGCGGCGGCGCCGGCCAAAGGGGTGGGCAGCGCAGCAGGCAAGAAGGCGCCGCCCAAGGCGCCAGCGCCTGGAACGTTCATCGCTGCCACCAAGTTCGATGGCGCGAAGCCAGGGATGGCCTTCAAGAACGGGCCGCACGGCCTCGGATATTACCTGGACGCCAGCGGCTCGGCCTCGCCGTCGCAGAGGACGGCGGACACGACGTCGTCGTCGAACCGCGAACAGCTCGACCCAGCGGAGGTGTTTTCGACGCTGCCCCTCTCGATGCAGGTCGCCTTCGAGGCGCGCGACATCATGGCGCTCGACGCCGCCCTCGCCGCGATGCCGCCGGCCGAGGCGGAGGAGTGCATGAGGAAGTGCGTCGCATCCGGCTTGTGGGATCCGAACGGCGGTGGCGGCGGCGGCGGCGGGGGCGGCGCGTCCGAGCAGGAGCCCTCACCGACGGGCGAGAGCGACGGGCCGCGCAGCAACGCCTCCTCGCCCTCAGCCAAGGATGAAGATCGCTCGGCAGCGGCGAGCAGCGAGGGTGTAGCGAGCAGCGAGCTCTTCGAGCGCGGGCCGTACCGGGCGGGTGGGGGCGGCCCCAAGTCCGATCTGAGCAAGGGCGCCAAGGGTGCCGCCGCCGAGGGCGACGGCAAACCCTCCCCCGCGGCCGCCAAGAAGGCACCTGCGGCCGCCAAGCCGATGGGCAAGGGGAGCGCTGCCAAAGGCAGCAGCAGCAGCAACGCCGCTGAGTCGAGTACGCTGAGCGAGAGAGTGGAGGCGCTGACCGCGCAGCTGCGGCAGGAGCAGCAGGCGCGCGGCGCGATGCAGGCCGAGCTCGAAAAGGCGCACACGGCCACCCAGCGCCTCCTCGAGAAGCTCGATGCGGCCGAGCGGTTTAAGAGCGACGAGGCAAAGGCCGTGTCTGCCTCGCGAAAGGCCGAGCAGCGCTTGCAGGCGGAGAACGAGGTGCTGCGAAAGCGGCTCGCCGCGGCGGGGCTGCCGACGGAAGTCGACGGCTTGGGCGTGGCGGAGAGCTCCGGCGCAGGCGGCTCCTCGAGCGAGGGGGCAATGAGGGCATCATCAGCCTTCGACGCGGCGAAGCAGTCTCCCGACCAAATCCCGACCCTCGGATTCCCTCCGGCCTCTCTCGACCCGGATGAGGTGCTCGCGACGCTCCCCGAGTCGATGCAGAGGGCCTTCGACGCGCTCGACGTGCAGGCGCTCCATGCGGCGCTCGCGGCGCTGCCGCCCGCCGAGGCGAGTGAATATATGCGTCGGTGCGTGGCATCGGGCTTGTGGGATCCCAATGGGGGCGGCGGCGAGGCTTGAGAGAGATGCTGCTCGCCTCGGCCGCCCCCGCTGACCGATGTGCCTGCATGCGTGAGCGACTGTGCTGTCATGCCGAGATGAGGGTGTGCTGATCTCAGATAGGAGGTCGAGGAGCGAGTGCCAGTGCTCCCGGCGGCAGCTCGGACTCGCTCCGTTCAGCATGTTTGTGTTGTTCCATGTTCGCTGTTCGAGTGCCGAGGGGCAGGCACTCTGGGTGCCGCCTGTAGCGTGATTCCTCAGCGTGTACCGTAGAGGATCCCATTTTTGTTTTGTAGACGTCTGACACTTCTGACTTCATCGACACGATTCTCGAATCGTTCAATATATAGTATATACCGAACGATCGAATTGGATTCGCGCGGTTACCGCATACCGGTTTATCCATTATATCGACGTTCTGTGTCCGGTCGACGCGCGACCGCGGCCGGGCCCCAGGCCCCCGCGGGCCGGCGGGGCAGGCCCGGCGGCGCGCCGGCCGCCTGAGTACCGCCCGAGCGGTGCGGGGTCCGGGTAGAATCGCGACGCGCTCTCCGCCATTTGGAACCGGGACGGGAAAGATCGACGTGTCGACAAGCGGGGCCGGACCGGGGAAGCGGGCTCGCTCGAGCGTCAAGGAACATAGGCGATCGACGACCGGAAGCCTGCTGGCGCGCGCGCGCGGCGGCCCTCCCCGACGTCGGCTGTCGCATTGCCCTTAGCCCATAGGGACCCTACACCGGGGCCCACTAAGCGCGCGCCGGGGCCCTTCTGAGGCCCTTCGTCGAGGTTCCCTACAGGGTGGAAGGCCCGATCAAGCGCCCACACAGTACGGTGCGTACAAGGACGTAGGAGCTCGGATTATGGTATGCGCCCACTCACCCGCTCTCCACGATGTCCAGTCGCTCTCCCGCTTCCTTCCACGAAATGGTCACGGGAACGCTCGTTGGCGCGCCCTCGCTCGTCGGCATGGGCAACTCCCATGCGCCACGCACCAGCTTGCCCCCCCGCACAGCAAACCCACTCGCCGTCCGCCGTCCAGTCGCGAGGGCGGGCGTGTCAAGCTGGATCCGAATCGTCGACGAAAGCCAGCCCTCGGGCGTCGGCACCAGAGTGAGCACAAGCTGCCCTTCATTGAGGCTAGCCGAGGAGACGGCGACGCTCTCGATCTGCTGGCCGGTGCGCAGCACGAGCCACAGCCCAATCTCCGCGAGATAGACGCGACGGCGGAACGAGTCGTGCAGAGTTACAGTGTACGCCTCGTCGACCTCGATGGCGGCGGGGCCGGCGGTGGACATGGCGAGGTCGCAGAGATAGCAGAGCGTCCCGAGTCGAGGGTGGCGCACGACGTAGGCCCCAACGTTGAGCGCGTGGCCAAAGAAGCCTAGGCCGTGGTCGCCGGAGCGAGGGTCATACGCGAGGACGAACGGGTACAGATGGAAGGCCATCGAAGGCGCGCCAGTCGCGTCAATGTTGCCGAGCACCCCGGTGATCCCCCCCATCGCGACCTCGAGGAGGTAGAGCTCATCCGGGTGCGAGCGGTAGCGCTCAATGAGAGGAATCGAGTTGAGGCCCGCGCGGTAATGGCCGCCCTCGCGCTCCCACCCGCCTTCAATCATCCACTTGCCGTTATTCGAAAAGTCGCCCCATCCGGCCGCGGAGCCGTGGTATGCAAAATTGGGGGTCGAGGGCATGTAGGCCAGGATAGAATTGACAGCACGCAGCGAGAGCTCGCCGAGGCTCGCATTGCTCGCATTGTAGTAGGCACCCCACACGCCCACCTCCTCCTGACCCGTCGTATCCCAATTGAACTCGCTGCCGTACGGAGCGTTCTGGTTCACCCAGGGCACGTTGGAGCCGGCGCCCTCTCCGCCAAAGACGCGGAGCCGCATCATGTAGTCGACCAGGGAGACATACCCCGACCAGTCTGGCGAGCTCGTCGATGGCTCCCGCACGGCCTCATCGGCCGCCGCCGTGGCTTCCTCCTTGAGCGCAATCAGCACCTCTCGGAACACCGTCCCGTCCATCAGCCCCACGGTCGGATAGCACACGCATTGCTTCCTGGACGTGCTCGGTTCGACCGAGCAGCAGCCAAGGGAGAGGAGGGTCTTGGCCGCCATCTCGAGGTACCATGAGTACGGCTGGGTGAGGGTCGTGCTCGGCAGGCGGTCGAGCTCCCGAGCGGCGAGATAGAGGGAGTAGTACGAGGCGATCTGGTGCGGAAAGTTGTACTGGCGGTAGTCGGCTGGATGCCAGTCGGGTTTCGTCTCGTTCGAGACCGCATTGAAGGCGCACCACGAGGGGGCGATGGTGCACTTGCCGAGCTCCTTGTAGTACTGTGGCGCTCCGCGGAAGTCGTGCTGAAGCGCTGTGGTATAGTCGGGCGTGTAGAAGAAGTAGAAGACCGTCATGCGGATGCGTAGCGACGTCGGGTCCTGTAGAGAGAAGGTGCGGTTCGCCAGGTTTGGGTGGGTCGAGGGGTCTTTCTTGCCGAGGAGCGTCGAATGGATGTACTCGTCGATGCGGGCGAGCTGGTACGAGTTGGGCGCGTACATGTTGGCGGTGGCGAGGCCGAGGGCGTTGCCGCCGCCCGCGTCGTCCGAGAGCCCCACCGCAAACGGGCGCGCATCCTCCATGACGTGCACTTTGTCCTCCCGGTCCCACACGACGGGAGAGGCGCCCCTTCCAAACGGGTCGGATGTGTCGTTGGCGGGGAGCCATGCCGTGGTGCTCATGAAGCTGCCGTACCCGCCCACGTGCTCGCGCAGGCTCGGAGCTGGTGTGATCAGGTAGTGCACGGTGCCTACTGAGCCATCGGAGAAGACGAGGGTCAGACGAGCACGACGTGAGGAGGAGGTCGATCCGGGGACGATGAGAGGAATGGAGAGGACGGAAGGGTCGCTCGCGTTGGGTCGCCTAGGGGTGAAGGTGCTGAGCAGATGCGGAGCCGAGCTGTTGACGGACGAGAGCGAGAGGCCTGTGGGAAGTTCGAGGACCAGTCGAGCTCCCGTCATCTCCCGGCTGAGCACGTAGCCGGGCACGCCGTGAAAGACGACGCGACCTGCGGCGAGCAAGGCGGCGTCACGGCTCGCGGGGCCGGAGGACGTGAGGGTGAAGCGCAGCGCATAGGTCTTGGATTGCCCAGGGGCGAGAATGAGGGACGTGGGCGCGTGCCACTGGCGCGAAGAGGACGGGTCGGGTAAATTGACAGTCTCGGTGCGATACCACGAGGGCCACACCGACTTCGGATCCGGCCAGACTGCCGGATCTCCCTGGAAGCTCTTCAGAGGCGCCTGGGTATTCATCGCCCACTCCTTCGCCCACGCGCCGGTGTGCACACTCCACTCGTACGTGCCCGCCTGCGTCCACGCAGCGTCCTCCAAGATCGGCCGGTAGGCCTCCATAGGGCAGCCTGACGAGTGACCGGAGCCCTTCTCGGCGTCGACGTACGGCGTGATCAGCAGCGACGCAGAGCCGTCAGCTCGTGTGTGCGTGTGCCACGAGTGATCGCGCCCGACGTGCGGATCCATGAACGAGAGCATCGACGCGACCTGCGAGGTATCGAGGCCACCAAACGTATTGTCGGACACGAGGCTGAGCCCGAAGCCCTGGATGGCGACCCCGCCGCCGGTGGCATTCAAGGGCACGGAGAGTGTGATGCGCATGACAAGGCCACCGGGCTCGTCGGCGGCCTCCTCCCACGAGCGCACGACGCTCAGATTGCCACGCAACGGATGGCGCACGTCGAGCTGCCCGGGGGCGAGCAGCGTCGGCGTAACGTCCGCCGCCTGCAGCACACGGTTGGCGCCATGCTTGGGCCACAATGGAGATGAAGGGCTGAGGACAGTCACCGGTGTGCTCACGCCACCGAGCGCCGACGAGACGAAGGAGACGTCGGAGGGGTCGGATGCGCGAGAGGCCGGCTGTAGGCGCAGCGTCAGGTCGCCAATGTGGTGGGCGCCCGGCTGGTCGCGGTGCTCGCGCTGGGGGTACACGTTCATAAGGGGGGGCACATACGAAAAGTTGCCCTCGTGGATGTGGCTCAGGAATTGAATGGCGCCAGATCCGCAGCGGAGGCCAACGATCAGCCCACTCGCCAGCGTGAACTTGGAGCACGGCGCGGGCCCCGAGGGAGGAGGCGGCGGCAGCGGCGGCGTCACATGATCGGCGACGAAGCTGACGGCGCCCGGCTGGCTGTCCATCTTCCACGTACTCGGATCGCCGCGATCCGATAGGTCGCAGGTGTAGCAGTGCCCGTCGCCGTCGCCGCGCCACACTGCATAGTCGATGCCGCCATCAGCCTTAGCCGCCGTCAGGCACGCATCATCCGATGCCTTAGGTCCGAGGTCTCCCTTGTACTCTGACCCCGAGCAATAGGTGCTGACGTCTTTCTTCGTCGTCCAAGTCGCCGAGTCGCCCGTCGTCTGCGGCTTGAGTAGCAGCGGCGGCCGTCTCCCTCCCGTAGGTTGAGGACGGGGAGGAGCAGGGACGGCGTCGGCCGCTCGGTATGCACCGGCCTTCTCGAGGCCTCTCCGCAGCGAGGAAAGGTAGTCGTAGTTGAGCGTGAGTGATGGGTGTCCGACGGGTGCGTATGCGAGGTCGTCATACGATGGCGAACGCGGCATTGGCGGCGGATGCGAGTCATCTGCGGAGGCACGGACGAAGCCTAGGAAGAAGGCCAGCATCAAGACATCAACCATGAAATCAACTCAATGCAGTTCTGTAGACTCTGTACCCCTGAGTGTTCAAGACGGCGTTTTCGCAACTCGAAACAGTCACTAGGCGCACACAGGCGATGACTACACCGCACACCGCAACACGACGTACACCACATCACGCGCGTACAGCGACTTGTGACGCACACGCTCACGCACGACGAGACTACCGTACACTCACACGTCCGTCCATGCACCGGATGCACACCGCGCAAGAGTCAGAGCACACAGACCACAGTCACGGCGCCGGAAGAGTACACAGTGACAGGAACAGCAGTCCGGACGCGACACGTGACACACGTCGACTCACTCTCACACACCGCGCGCACAGCACCACGGTTCGCGTTTGCACACACCAAGGAGCAAGGTCACAACACCAGAACTCCTCCTGCCTACCACTGCCAGACATAGGTCACATAGGTCCCAGCCTGTTGTCAATCGACCACTCTCGCGACTCTCGGAGCCACCCGCCGGTGCGGCAGGTGATCGCGAGGGCACAGTTGCTGCCACTGCTCCGCCACTGCTACAGGCGATGCTGCTGCAGCCACTACAGAAGGCACGGTCTCGAGCGCTGTATTGGGCACGGCCTCGAGCGTTGTAGTGGGCACCAGCTCAAGCGTTGCTGCGCGCGCGGGTCGAGCGCCGGATGGACTCGGACGGAGCGGCGGCGGCATCTGTGTGCGAGCGCTTCTGCTGAGGAGCCCGCTGCGACGGCGGCGGGATTGCCATATTGGGAATGGGCTCGGGCTCCGGCAGCGAGGCTGCGGTGAGCTCCACCTCCATGTTAATGGAGGCCTCGGACATTCGCACCGCCTGGGCCGCGCTCTCGAGTGCCATCTCGGCCGCTTCTTCGAGCATTCGAACGGCGTCCTCAGCCGCGGCCGCCACTGGCGGCGCGGGCAAAGGCGGCGGCTGCACAGGCGCTACGGGCGCGCTGGCCTCCATATTTGGAACGGCCTCCTCTGCCTTGTGCCGCGTGACCCTTGGCAGCGCCTGCGCCTGAGTCTTCTCGGTCACCAACACGACGTCGCCCGCGTCAAAAGCTGGCTGCAGCTGCACGTTCGGTGCGTACACGTAGCCGGTCTCGCTCAGAAGCGCCGCCGTGGGCGCCACGGCCTGTTGCGGCGTGCGCGCGGAGCGGCGCACGGGCGTGAGAACCTTGCCCTTGTCCGCGCACAGCTCGTGCCTCTGCTTGCGGCTCGCTCGCACCGCCGCCAGACGCACCACAGAACCTCCAGATGGCGGTGGCGCCTTATCGAAGTCGATCATGCTCGCACCTCCCTCCCCAAACACAGCGCCGAGATGGGCGCGGCGGCGGCGCTGTGCGGCGGCGCTCGTGGGCCGGCGACGGGGCTGACCGAGCCGCAGCCCACCAAAAGCGAGCGCGGCCGGGTCGCGGCCGCTTGCCTCCCCTTCCCACTCCGATTCGTCCTCGAAGTCAAAGTCGCTCTCAAAGCCGGTCAGGAGCGGCTGCTGCTGCTGCTGCTGCTGCTGCTGCCGCTGCCGCTGCGTCTGCTTCAGCTGTGCGTCGGCGGACGGCGATGGTTCGGCTTGGTCCGTACCGCTCAGGCCCTCCTCGGATGCGCGCCGGTGGAGTTCGAGCAGCTCGTCGTCGACGCCGTCCTCGTCCTCGTCCTCCCCGTCCGACGGCACGTCGAAGGTCTTCGCAAACGCAAACGGGACTCGCTGTGGGCCGCTCACATTGCTCACTGTGCCGAAACGCGGCGAGAACACCATCGCGGCACTCGGAGAAGACCTCGCCGGTGGGCCAGCTGCAGCACTCGACGGCGGCGTGGGCGCCGCAGTGGAAGCCGCAGCAGGCGGCGAGGCGACGGCGGCGGCGGCGGCGGCTGTGGTGGCGACGGCGGCGGCGGTAGCGGCTGTGGTGGCGACGGCGGCGGCGGCGGCGGCGGCGGCGGCAGCGGCTGTGGTGGCGGCGGCGGCGGCGGTGGGCGCGGTGCTCGCAGCAGCGACGACAGGGACGGTCGCGAGAGCAGCAGGCACTGCCACACGGCGCGGGCCACCGCTGAGGATTGGGCTCCGAAGGCCGAGGCCCAGCTTGGGCGAGCGCAACTGCTGCGCAGGCTCGGGCGCCGTGACGGCCCGAGCAGGTGAGCAAGCGATGGCCGGCTCGGGAGCCTCATCGAAAATGGGGAACGGTGATCGAGCGATGCGAGCCACGGGAGATGCACGCACTGGCTGGCCGGCTTCGTCGTGCCTCGACGCGCGCATTCCGAGCTCAAGCGACGAGCGGCGGCTTGGCGACGGTGCTGGAGACGGCTTGGGAGATGACTTGGGAGATGGTCGCACCGGCTGCCCATCCTCGTCATACTCGGGCCGCACCATGCCGAGATCCATCGTGTTGCGCCGCTGCATGCTGGACGAGCCGAGGGGCTCCCTGTGCATCATCTTCAAGTGGTCAGTCAGTCAGAGCAGAGAGCCTCCGTCGAACACTTTGACCGGGGGCGGGTGTTTTGCCTTGATGGGCGGGTGAGGTTCCACAGCCTGCGCCGTCATGGGCGTGCACACCCCGAACATGCCCGAACGCCGGACGCGTCAAGACATGAGCGAATCATCAATGCACGGGAGACTCTAAAAGGCTCAATTGGATAAAGTTGTGCACCAAACCAAAATCCCCAAATTGTGGAGCTCCAAAATCCCAATGTTTAGAGTGCTACCGCCGGCTTCCCCACCCCCGTTTGTCGTTTCGTCGTTTCGGGGGTGTGTAGCCATGATGTGTATGAGCTTAAGTTTTGGAGTCTAAGTTTTGAGCTCATTTGTCAGTCAT
>Ga0210248_100170_pt1 | contig 53953 bp, 52 predicted proteins | sample ChrtobMetP3_32mM_FD_155493 | JGI IMG/M metagenome (GOLD analysis project Ga0210248, IMG submission 155493) | Chrysochromulina tobin associated microbial communities from unialgal haptophyte culture, Seattle, Washington, United States - P3_32mM | ecosystem: Host-associated > Algae > Haptophytes >...
GCCCTCGCCCTCTCCGCCGCCACCCTCTCCGCCGCCGCCCTCTCCGCCCTCTCCGCCTCCGCCCTCTCCGTCTGCGTCCTCTCCGCCTGAGCCCTGGCTGCCCGCGCGGCCTCCGCCATGGCGGCCTCGTGCGCTGCTGCCCGTACCGACGCCTTCTCGGCCTCCTTTGCCGCCTGCTCAGCAGCCGCGGCCGCGGCCGCCTCCGCTACGGCCGCCTCTGCCGCAGCGATCGCCTCCACGTCCTCTTCAGCCTCGAGGACATCCGATGCTGGTGCCGCTTCTGCGGATACTGAGCCAGCGGCAGGCGGCGACTGTGTGACCTCGTGCAGCGACAGCTTCGACAGGCTGGCTTGCATCTCCATCTCCGCCGCGTGCTTGCGACGCAGCTTCTTGCCCTCCTGCTTGCCCTTCTTGTGCAAGCGCTCGCGCATCGCCCTCGCCTCCGCCAACACACCCTCGCTCGCGAGTGCGTGGTGCTCCTCGATCGCACCGACCAGGCCCTCGTACTGCGCGGCCGCCATGGCCACACGCAGCGCCTCGTCGGCGGCGGCAGAAGGAGCAGGACACACGCCGTCCTCGTCGCCAGCCGCCGCAGACACCTCGCTGTCCGCCTCGGCGCTGCCACTCGCGGCCGCTGACTCACTCGCTGCTGGCGCTCTCGCCTCGCTCGCCCCTGGCTGCTTGGCTTTGGCTTTCTTGCTCGCTTTCTTCGTGTGCGCCTGCTGCTTGTGCGCAGCCTCCGCCTCCTCTTCAGCCAGCAGAGCCGCAGCGGCAAGCTCGGCTGCCCGCTCGGCTGCCGCACGCTCCGCACTCGACACCGGAGCGACCGCAGCGATCGTCGCAGGTGCGCGGCGCCGGCTGCGCAGGAATGTTGCGATGACGGTGTGGCCTTGGGCCTCTGCGACATCGAGGGCTGTGCCCGCAGCGCCTCGCAAGTCGGTGCGTGCGCCTGCATGCACGAGCAGCTTGACTATGTCGCCGTGGCCTTTGATGCAGGCGACGATCAGAGGCGTGGCGCCGTTGCTATCTGCCTGGTCGACGGCGGCGTGGGCGGCGAGCAGCAGCTGCACGCAGCCGTCATCGCCTTTGAAGCAGGCGGCGATCAGAGGCGTGGTGCCGTCACAGGCTGCCTGGTTGACGGCGGCGTGGGCGGCGAGCAGCAGCCGCACGCAGCCGCCGTGGCCTTTGTCGCAGGCGGCGTACAGGGGCGTGACGCCTGTGCTGGTTGCCTGGTCGACGACGGCGTAGGCGCCGAGCAGCAGCTGCACGCAGTCGCCGTGGCCTCTGTCGCAGGCGGCGTACAGGGGCGTGACGCCTTTGCTGTCTGCCTGGTCGACGGCGGCGTGGGCGCCGAGCAGCAGCTGCACGCAGCCGCCGTGGCCTTTGCCGCAGGCGGCCCTCAGAGGCGTGGTGCCTGTGCTGGTTGCCTGGTCGACGACGGCGTAGGCGCCGAGCAGCAGCTGCACGCAGTCGCCGTGGCCTCTGTCGCTGGCGGCAAGCAGAGGCGTGACGCCGTTGCTGGTTGCCTGGTCGATGACGGCGTGGGCGGCGAGCAGCAGCCGCACGCAGCCGCCGTCGCCTTTGTCGCAGGCGGTGATCAGAGGCGTGTTGCCGTTGCTGGCTGCCTGGTCGACGACGGCGTGGGCGGCGAGCAGCAGCAGCACGCAGTAGACGTTGCCTTTGCAGCAGGCAGCATACAGAGGTGTGCCGCCCTTGCTGTCTGCCTGGTCGACGACGGCGTGGGCGGCGAGCAGCAGCTGCACGCAGTCGCCGTCGCCTTTGATGCTGGCGTAGATCAGAGGGGTACCGCCCTTGCTGTCTGCCTGGTCGACGGCGGCGTGGGCGGCGAGCAGCAGCTGCACGCAGTCGCCGTCGCCTTTGTCGCAGGCGACGATTAGAGGCGTGGTGCCGTTGCTGTCTGCCTGGTCGACGGCGGCGTGGGCGGCGAGCAGCAGCTTCGTGCACGTAGGGTGACCAGTCTCACATGCACCAAGCAGGCAAAGGCCGAGGTGGGCCGCTCCTGTCACCCTGTCGATGAGGCCCACGGCCTTGGCCTCGTCGCCGCGACGGAGCGCGTCGACCATCGCGTGGGCCGTCACGAAGCTGTCACTCACCAGCCCCTCCATTGCGAATGGGGGCTCCCACTCCGTCTCATCATCTGCGCGCACAGGGGAGCACGACAGCTGCCACTTGGCGTCCATGGCGAGTGATTTCACAAGCTGATTTCACACCCTCGAGCCTTCAAGCAAGAAACAAGAGGAAGCAGACCCACACTACAAATTTTACCACAGATCGCGACATAGAAAGGCAGCCCGAGCCAAAACGGAGTGTACAAGCGCCTGCATGCATGTCCTCCTGGCGATGCGATTCGAAGTGGCGATGAATCTTGAACGCCGCGCGGCGCGGCTTTACAGTACATGCATGCGCGACAAAACTTCCGATTGCGATACTAATATATTTGCCACCTTGCCAGGCGCGTGGGCCGGCCACGCTCCTTTGGGTTGACTCCACGACACTTTCCATCAAAATGCCTTCGACCGACCTGTTTCACGTGCTTCATCATGCGGCGTTAGGCACGCCATTTTGCTCGACACCCTTTCACACGCCGAACGGCGCAGTGTGCGAACAGGACACGTGCAGGCATCAGTTCGACTTTAGTAATAACAGTGCAGAGCAGCCTCTGGTCTTGCTGGACTGCATCACGACACCACCGACGACATGGAGATATGACTTCGTGCACAGCTTCATCGTCGTTGCTGAGGACGATATTCCGCCTAACATCGGCAGATTTGGAGTGGACTGGGAGCAATATCTTCAAGATGGTGGTAGAATGGCGGGTCAAAACTGGTGGGTGCACAAGCCTCCGGGGCGGATCGCGCTCGTGGGCAGTGGCACATGCGGCCCGTTTTGTAACATCGCGAAGAGTGTGGCGCTATACCTGGCAGAGGCAGAGCACTTCGGCCCTGCGCTAGACCAACTGGCCGTCGTGGACGTGGGCGCCGGCGTCGGCTCGTTTGCCGCGTGCCTGAGCTCGATGCACGGGGTCGGTACTACAATGTCCGTGTCCCCATGGGAACAGGAGGAGGATGAGCACGGCGGGCAGGAGGCCGGTCAGACGTCCATAGCTACGCAGCGCGGCGTGCCGCTACTCATCGACTACGCTTCCAGTGACCGACAGCTGCCGCTGCAAGCTGGGAGTGTTCACGCTGTCTTTTCTTGCTACAGCGCAGGTGGGACGCTTAAAAGCCACAACTGGTTCTGGTATGAGGTGAGCCGTCTCCTCAAGCCAGGCGGGTTTCTGATCCTCGAGGGCCACCTCAAGTCCCATACCAGACTTCCCATTCCAAAGAACATCACACAGTTTTGCATGGCGCCGGCGCCGGCGCCGAAGGCCTTCGAGAATCGCTGGTTCAGTGGCAAGTGGATCAGGTACGAAGGGCAGCTCAGAGCATATCGCCGCCTATCTGTGCAAGAGTGCGACCTCGACGCCACCCGCGTGTGCCAACAGGGACTGGCTCATCCTGGCAAGGTGGAAGAGTGCATAGCTCCCGCTCGTCCCAAGCGACTCAGCCACACCGGAGCAGCTCGCGCGGCCTGGCACCAACTCTTCGAGGCCATGGAGCCATGGATGCGTCTCCCACCTTCCGAGATCCAGAGACTCAAAGAGGATGACGAAGCATGGACGCTCCAACCGCCCGCAAATACATCGCGAGAGCATCTCTTGCGCGTGGCGCTCGACGTCGTCCCCGTCCCGCCAGCGAACGCCTCACGAGCTGTCACTGTACTCGCCATCAACGCCACGGACACGGCATTCGTGCAGGCCCTGCGGGAACGGGCACCGGCGTATTGGGGCGTTGAGCCAGCCAGCATCCGCCCGATGTGGACGACACCTCACATGCATGCAGCGAACTCTCTTGATGGCGCGTTCGTGCACTCTCCGTGCATGCAGTCGTTCCCTCTCCACCCACGCGCGTTCGACATAGTGCTCGTCCCGAACGCGCTTGCACAAGCCGAGCACTGTGAGCGTGAATGGATGACTCAGAGTGCTCGCATGTCATCTACGCGCCCCAAGCACGAGCCCCGCGTCAGCGGCTGGTGGCATCTGATGCTGGAACTCCTCCGTGTGCTCCGTCCTGGGCCACTCGGGCTCCTGGTGCTCACCGGCGATGCCTCCTTTGAGCTGCATTTGCAGGAAGGGCTGCGAAGGCTGCATCGAGTCGCAACGGAGCGTACGCCATCCCCATCGGGCACAGGGCGGTCGCATGCTGAGGCGGCTGTGGATAGCTCAGCTGGAGTCCTTGGTGCGCTCAATGTGAGCGTTCTCGGATGCGTCACGCAAGGGCAATTCTGTGCGTGCGTGCTCCGTAGCATGGGGGTGCGCACACGATCCGTCGATCCCCCGCAACGTGAACGACACTCATACCCGTGCATACTCCCATCTCGACGAGGCTCTTGACCCGGAAGTGCCGGTTCAAGAGCGGGAGCATGTGCGCGCCGCGCGAGCAGTACTCGCACGCTGGGTGAGCGTTAGACGCCATGAGCGGCATCGCATGCTCGATCATCGTCAGCGGCACTGGCCTCAGTGCCTTAACGCCAGAGGCACAGATCGATATCAGAAGCACCGGGAAGGCTGCTCGTGTCGCCACTGCCATCGCGGGTTGCGCCGTCCTTCGTCGCTTTGGTGATTACAGTTGTCAGTACGCAAGATCTGGACATGCGAGATTTTGCCCGAAATGGGATTCAGCTCTCTGGTCGAGATCCTCGTATTTCATCATATTGCAGTGTGATCAGGCATATAATCGAAAACAACTTTGTTCTTGGGAGCTCGGCGATTCGTTCTGTGAATTCAGAATTCACACCGCTGGCGCACCACTTTGCACTTACGACGTTACGAGCACCTTATTTCCGTTGTAACAGTGTGCAAACGTAGCACGACGACATGCTCGACGATCAAAATTGTCGACTACACAACATTACACCAACCGTTGCATCACCCAAAGCTGGACGGGCGTGCGACAGTACGGGCAAATCTTCATGTTCGCCGTGCAGCGCTCGCACGCGAGCTGATGACCGCACGGTACCGCAAGGTGCGACTTGGGCCCCACCATGCACACGATGCACGTGGTCTGGCCACCGATGGTCGATTCGGGCGCCTCGTCGTGCACACGGCCGGTGAAGTTGCCCACGTCGGCGAGCGTCAGAGGCCTAAGCGCTGGCATCCAACCTTCAGCCGGTGCTGGGGCCGATGGCGGCGCAGGGGCAGGGGGCAATGAATGCACGGTAGCCGGACCGCGCCCGCCACGCCCTCCACGCCCCCCTCGCCCCCCTCGCCCCCCTCGCCCGCCGCGGCCTGCGCTCTCTGCCACGGCCAGGGCCACATCGCGCTCGGTCGCCGCCCTCTCCGCCTCCGCTCTCTCCACCTCCGCCCTCTCCGCCTCCGCCCTCTCCGCCTCCGCCCTCTCCACCTCCACCCTCTCCGCCTCCGCCCTCTCCGCCTCCGCCCTCTCCGCCTCCGCCCTCTCCGCCTCCGCCCTCTCCGCCTCAGCCGCTGCAGCCGCCTCAGCCGCCGTAGCCGCGGCCGCCTCCGCTGCGGCCGCCTCTACTGCAGCGGTCGCCTCCACGACCTCCTCAGCCTCAACGGCCTCCGATGCTGGTGCTGTTGCCGCCATCGCCACTTCCTCTGCCGCAGGCTCCTCGATCTTCTCTTCTGCCACCAACTCCGCTTCCGTCGGCTCTATTTGCGACGCCGACAAGCCGGTGCCCGCCTCGCCTGCGGCTGTGGTCGCCGCTCTACCCTTCTTCGCCTTCTTCTTCGCCTTCTTGGACGCCTTTACGGCCACCGCTTCGGCTCTCGCTTCCTCTTCAGCGATCAGGAGTGCCATCATCGCGTCGGCGCGTGCCTGCTCGTCCTCGCGCGAGAGGCCGCCTCGAGCGCCGCAAGCCACGACGGACAGGACACCTGCACTGGGCGCTGCTGCCGCGCATGATGAGGAGATGTGCTGGGTCGTAGTGAGTCCAAGCTGGCGCTGCGCCACGGCATCGCCCTGGTCGGCAGCAAGCTTGAACAGCTCTGCCGCCCGCTTATCATCTTGGGCCACACTGCGTCCCTCAAGGTGCATGTCTCCAAGTGAGCACTGCGCCGCGGCATCGCCCTGGTCCGCAGCAAGCTTGTACAGCTCTGCAGCCTGCTTATCATCTTGGGCCACACCGCGTCCCTCACGGTGCATGTGTCCAAGTGAGCACTGCGCCAAGGCATCGCCCTGGTCCGCAGCGAGCTTGTAAAGCTCTGCGGCCCGCTTATCATCTTGGGCCACACCGCGTCCCTCACGGTGCATGTGTCCAAGTGAGCACTGCGCCGCGGCATCGCCCTGGTCCGCAGCGAGCTTGTACAGCACAGCCGCCCGCTTATCATCTTGGGCCACACCGCGTCCCTCACGGTGCATGTGTCCAAGTAAGCACTGCGCCGCGGCTTGGCCCTGGTCCGCAGCGAGCTTGTAAAGCGCCGCAGCCCGCTTATCATCTTGGGCCACACCGCGTCCGTCATGGTGCATGTGTCCAAGTGAGCACTGCGCCGCGGCATCGCCTTGGTCCGCAGCGAGCTTGTACAACACGGCCGCCCGCTTGTCATCTTGGGCCACACCGCGTCCCTCAAGGTGCATGTCTCCAAGTGAGCACTGAGCCGCGGCATCGCCCTGGTCCGCAGCAAGCTTGTAAAGCGCCGCAGCCCGCTTATCATCTTGGGCCACACCGCGTCCGTCATGGTGCATGTGTCCAAGTGAGCACTGCGCCACGGCATAGCCCTGGTCCGCAGCAAGCTTGAACAGCTCTGCCGCCCGCTTATCATCTTGGGCCACACCGCGTCCGTCATGGTGCATGGCTCCAAGTCCGCACTGCGCCGCGGCATGGCCCTGGTCCGCAGCGAGCTTGAACAGCTCTGTGGCCCGCTTATCATCTTGGGCCACACCGCGTCCGTCATGGTGCATGTGTCCAAGTAAGCACTGCGCCGGAGCATCGCCCTGGTCCGCAGCGAGCTTGAACAGCGCCGCGGCCCGCTTATCATCTTGGGCCACACCGCGTCCCTCACGGTGCATGTCTCCAAGTGAGCACTGCGCCACGGCATAGCCCTGGTCCGCAGCAAGCTTGAACAGCTCTGCCGCCCGCTTATCATCTTGGGCCACACCGCGTCCCTCACGGTGCATGTCTCCAAGTGAGCACTGCGCTGCGGCAACGCCCTGGTCCGCAGCGAGCTTGTACAGCTCTGCCGCCCGCTTATCGTCTTGGGCCACACCGAGTCCCTCACGGTGCATGGCTCCAAGTCCGCACTGCGCCGCGGCATGGCCCTGGTCCGCAGCGAGCTTGAACAGCTCTGCCGCCCGCTTATCATCTTGGGCCACACCGCGTCCCTCAAGGTGCATGTCTCCAAGTGAGCACTGCGCTGCGGCAACGCCCTGGTCCGAAGCGAGCTTGTACAGCTCAGCGGCCCGCTTATCGTCTTGGGCCACACCGCGTCCCTCAAGGTGCATGCGTCCAAGTGAGTACTGCGCCACGGCATAGCCCTGGTCCGCAGCTAGCTTGAACAGCTCTGCCGCCCGCTTATCATCTTGGGCCACACCGCGTCCGGCACGGTACATGGCTCCAAGTGAGCACTGCGCCGCGGCATGGCCCTGATCCGCAGCGAGCTTGTACAGCTCTGCAGCCCGCTTATCATCTTGGGCCACACCGCGTCCCTCACGGTGCAGGACTCCAAGTGAGCACTGCGCTGCGGCATCGCCCTGGTCTGCAGCGAGCTTCAACAGCTCTGCAGCCCGCTTATCATCTTGGGCCACACCGCGTCCCTCAAGGTGCATGGCTCCAAGCGCGCCCTGCGCCGGAGCATCGCCCTGGTCCGCAGCGAGCTTGTACAGCACGGCAGCCCGCTTATCATCTTGGGCCACACCGCGTCCGTAATGGTGCATGCGTCCAAGTGCGCACTGCGCCATGGCATCGCCCTGGTCCGCAGCGAGCTTGAACAGCTCTGCCGCCCGCTTATCATCTTGGGCCACACCGCGTCCCTCAAGGTGCATGGCTCCAAGTGCGCACTGCGCCGCGGCATCGCCCTGTTCCGCAGCGAGCTTGAACAGCGCCGCAGCCTGCTTATCATCTTGGGCCACACCACGTCCGTCACGGTGCATGTATCCAAGTGCGCAATGCTCCGCGGCATCGCCCTGGTCCGCAGCGACGAGGTTTAACCACTCCACGAGCCCACTCGACATCTTCTTACGATGATTCGTGCCGAAAAAGGTACACAAACTTCTCTACCTCAAATAGGAAGGCGAACTACATGTGACGAAGACAAATTCGCCATCAACTTCGATCCGCGCCCAGTAGAGCGCTCTTGTGTTTGCCGCCACATGGCGGCGGGACCGCGGCCGCCGCCTGAGCCTGAGTCCCGGGACGCCACCGAGGATGAGGATCAGCTGCGCCAAGGGACGTGGGCGACCGATCGCGCCAGCTACGGGATCGGCAAGGGCCGAGGCATGGCGTTCCGTCGCACGTTCATGCCGATGGAGGGAGAGGCGTCTCGTAATCGCCGGCGCGCCCTGCAGGTCCTCATGGCGGACCTGAAGGACCAAACGGACTGCACGGGCCGCGACCTGTACACCTTTGGTGTGTACACTGGCGCGTCCATCAAATTTTGGCTCGATCGGTTCGCATCGCTCAAGGTTGCGACAGGCCAGATGTGGGGCTTCGACAGCTTCGAGGGGCTTCCAGAGGAGGCACCCGGCGTGGCTCTCGAAGGCGACGAGTGGAAGCCAGGGGGCTTCTCCGCTGCCGACCAGTTTGGCGTCTACACCTTTGGCGAGGTCCGCCGCCGGATTGAGGACTTCCTCGGACCGTCGCATGCAGCGAAGACGCGGCTGGTCAAGGGCTTCTTCTTGGATGTCCTCACACAGAGTCTCGTCAACGAGCGGCGCATGCAGCCGGCGCTGCTTATCGACATCGACGTCGACCTGTACCTCTCCGCCGTGCAGTGCCTCGACTGGTGCTTTGCGCAGGGCATCATCGTGCCAGGGACAGTGGTGCGCTGCTGATGGCCTCTGATGGACCTATGATGGCCCCTGATGGACCTCTGATGGACCTCTGATGGCCTCTGAGTGCGCTTCTTGATGGCCTCTGATGGACCTCTGATGGACCTCTGATGACCTCTGATGCACCTCTGATGGCCTCCCTCATTAGGTCTATTATGACGACGTCGAGGTCGTCAAGGCCGACAAGGGCGGCGAGCTGCGCGCCCACGAGGAGATGACACGCAAGTATCAAGTCACATGGAGGCACGTACACGACTCATGTTGGGTGGCTGTGGCCATTGGGGGCTCGGGGGGCTCCGCCACCGGTACTGGTACTGGGACCGGCACCAGTACGTCCATCCCATCGGCCACAGGCACGCTCGGCATGCCGCTCGGCATGCCGCCCACTGACGGCACTCCACCCCCGCCTCCACCCCCGCCTCCGCCCGCGCCTCCACCCGCGCCTCCACCCCCGCCTCCACCCCCGCCTCCACCCCCGCCCGCGCCGGCCGCTGCTTCGGATACGCCCAAGACGGCGCCGGACACAGGCACGCTTGGCATGCCGCCCAAGACGGCACCGGTCGCTGCTTCGGAGCCTAGCGCGCTTGCATCGGCGGCGTCCGCGCCCGCGGCTTCGGCCATGCCGCCCAAGACGGGCGACAAGCCAGATGCGGCCGAGATGGACTCCTTCCGCTTCTGCGGGCAGCGCGCGCGCCCGCGCAAGAAGATATCGTACGTGCCCTGCCCAAGATACATTTGATTGCCTCTGTTGACTATTGATGGCCACTGATGGCCTTCGTCATCAGGTACGTGCCCAAGGTGCACGAGACGTATCTCAAGCCGCCGCACTCGCTGCTGTCACGCTGGGGCGCGGGCGTCAACGTCGAGGCCGAGTGCTGCGAGCAGAGCGCCCTGTATGTGCTCGATGCGACTGAGCAGGCGCAGATCTCCGAGTGCAAGGGCTGCCGCATCGTGATCGCGCCGGTCAACGGCTCTGCCTTCCTTATCGAGTGCGTCGACTGCATCATCTCGGTCGCCGCGCGCCAGATCCGGCTGCGCGACTGCGTCAACTGCGAGCTGCGCGTGTGGGCGCCATCCGACACAGCGCTCATCATCGAGACGTGCGATCACCTGACGCTCGGCGAATGGGAACTCGAGTACGATGGCCTCGAGGAGCAGTTTGGGCTCGCGCGCATCGACGCGACGAAGCCCAATTATTGGGACAAGGTGTACGACTTCTCGCCCAGCGCAAATAGGAGCGAGAAGCACTACACGCTGCTGCCCAAGCGCACCGGTGCGCCGGTGCGGCTCGAGGTGACGCCGGAGGGGCTGCACGGCGGGCGCGTGGTCGAGAGGGGAGCGGACGCAAAGACGGTCGCGCTGCTTGCGAAGGTCCTTGGGGGGGAGGCGTTGCCGTCGGAGGGGGCGGCGGCGAAGGTCACGGCCGAGGCGGCGGCGGCGTCCGAGGGGGCGCCTGTGGCGTGACATCCCTCAGAACCGGAGCGCTATCCTGTTGGATTGAGGCGTGACATCCCTCAGGACCGGAGCGCTATCCTGTTGGATTGAGGCGTGACATCCCTCAGGACCGGAGCGCTATCCTGTTGGATTGAGGCGTGCGGCCGTTGCGGCCGTTGAGAATGGTGCACGATGCGGCCCATGCTGCCGTTGAGCCTCATTTCCTTCCTTCCACACACACTGCGTGCGGGGACGTTCCGGCTGTGAGAGAAGGGAGGACGGAAGGTGATGCTTGTGTGCATGTGCCGATTCCCGTTTCCCGCCGTCGTCGGCGTTCACACCCCGCATGAATTTGTTCCCCACGGTTACAAAGTCAATAGCGCGCTCGCACAGTCGGAAGTTTCGCTGCATTTTCACAGTAGTGTCCTCTCTAGTCCGTCGGCGTCGTCGGCTCCTCTCATGTATCGGCGCGCTTCGACCAAGGCAATCTCGAGCATGGCGCTCGGCGGCGGCAAGCGCGCGCTCGTCAGCATCGTCGTGGGCGGCACGCTCCTCGCGAGTCGTGTGACGGCCGCGGACAGCCCCAGCAAGGAGTCGCGTGTGCGCGGAGCCGTGATGGGGAGTCTGGTCGCCGACGCGCTGTGCCTGGGCTCCCACTATGAGTACGACGCGCCGACGATCAAAGCGGCATACGGAGGCACGATCAGCACGTACATGGGCCCGGGCGAGCGCATGGGTGGAACCACACACGGTGTCGGCTGGGGCCGGCGCAACTATCACCCGGGGCAGAAGAAGGGCGATCAGACGGACTACGGTGAGTACACGCTGCTCATGCTGGAGCACGCCGCGACACGTGAGCACAAGGGCGGCGCCATCTCACTGGACGCTCTCATTCCTCAGTGGAAATCTCGCATGAGCTCGGGCACCTGGGGCGCCTGGATGTGCACGCAGACGAAGCAGACACTGCAGCAGGTGGAGGCGGGCATGCCGCACCGCTCTCTCGGCGGCCAGTCGAACGCAATGGCCGTTCGGTCGGCGGCGGCTTTGGCTGCCATGGAGAGTGAGGCCGAGGCTGCCGCAGCGGCCCGGACCATGATGTTCACCCATCGGAGCGAGGAAGCCCTATCCGGCGGGGAGTTCTTCACGCGAGTTGCCTGGAAGGTTGCGATCGACGGACTCAGCCCGAGGGAGGCGATTGATAAGGTGGCGTCGCAGATGGGCGGGTGGATCCGGGAGCAGGTGTGGTGATCGCCACTGATGGCCTCTGATGGCCTCTGATGGTCTCTGATTGTCTCTGATGGTCTCCGATGGTCTCTGATTGTCACTGATTGTCACTGATGAGATGCGCGGGGGTCGCATGCAGGTGGGCAAGGGCATTCGTAAGTTTGAAGAGGCGACGGATCCCACCCGCCCGCTCTCCAAGGTGAGGATCAGCGAGGATGGGCGCCGATCAGCACCGATTTGTGCTAATTAGCTAATTAGCTAACTAGCACCGATTGCCGCTGAGGGCCTCTGATGGGCACCGATTAGCACTGAGTGGCATTGATTGGCATTGATTGGCACTGAGTGGCACTGATGAAAAGCCAACTGACTCTGAGCGCCCCGCTCTCTTAGGAGGAATTCGTCGATGACCTCGCGATGACGTCGATGGCGCGTCTGTGGGATGTGGGGAAGACGGAGCCCATCAAGGTGATTGCGCATGAGGGTCACTGATTGCCATTGATTGCATCTCATGGGCGCGCTGACTGCCTCTGATTGCCTCTGATTGCCTCTGATTGCCTCTGATTGCCATCAGGTGGGGAAAGCGAGCCCGACAGAGGGGACGCTGCCCTCGTCCGTGTACATCATTCTCAAGTACACGGACGACTTCACAGCGGCTATCAAGGCGAACGCCATGGTAGGAGGCGATAACGCGTCGCGTGCAGTCGCCATCGGGATGGTACTCGGAGCCCACCATGGCGTCGAGACGATCCCCACTGAGCTGCGGCACGGGCTCAACGCATGGGACAAGGCAGAGAAGCTCATGGACAAGGTCCGTTGCCGAGTGCCTCTGAGTGCCTCTGAGTGCCTCTGAGTGCCTCTGAGTGCCTTTGAGTGCCTCTGAGTGCCTCTGAGTGCCTCTGAGTGCCTCTGAGTGCCTCTGAGTGCCTCGGAGTGCCTCTGAGTGCCTCTGAGTGCCTCTGAGTGCCTCTGAGTGCCTCTGAGTGCCTCTGAGTGCCTCGGAGTGCCTCTGAGTGCCTCTGAGTGCCTCTGAGTGCCTCTGAGTGCCTCTGAGTGCCTCTGAGTGCCTCTGAGTGCCCTGATGAGTACACGCAACTTTTGGAACAAGGCGGAGACGCGCATGGACCAGGTGCATGGACTCGAATCGCCTTGGATTACCTCTGATGGCCCCTGGTGAATGCAATCTAGTTGCCTTGGATTGGCTCTGATTACCTCTGATGGCCACTGATGGTCCCTGATGCTGGACAGGTGCTGTCACTCAAGTCGCGCGGAGGAAAGAGCGAGCTGTAGGGCGCAGCCGGTAGGGAGGGGGGGTGCGCCACAAGACCTGAAGAGGCGGCGTAGCGGACTTCCGAGCGTGACTTTTCTCACGTCGTGTCGACCCGACGTCAGGGGGGGGGGGTACAAACCCTATGGTCGGTTTCAACATTTCGGGGGCAATTTGAGCCGCGAGATTTTGACCTCGTGCGGCTCAGGTCTCGTAAAGTACGTATGCGATGAAAAAAAAGTGAGTTTACTGCCATGCCCCATGGTTTACGGCAAACGGCATTACTTTTCCGGTAACGACCGCGCGGCGGACGCATGGGCGGACGGTCCGGAGTTAAACACTGGCGGGTGGGCGGCAGGGGCAGCGCCGGGACTTACCCGCCGCGCGCGAAGGTGAAAAGCGAATTGCCGGAGTGCTGAGAGCTCCGGAAAGTGGAATTTTATATTGTAACTACTCGCGGACATGACTCATGAGACATGTACATCGCATTTTACTAGACCGATCCCTGGACCGGAGACCGCCTAGACCGAATCCCACCATGCTAAGACCGAACCCTTTCTACTATTTAGACCTCTTCTAGAGTGGCCTTAACCGCCTATAGACCTAACCGGTAACCGCCTAACCTTGACCTAACCCTACATGCTGGCTCAAGAGAGGTCCACGTACTGGTAGATGACTAGTCCTACGTGACGTAGTAGTAATGTAGAGGTCGTGAAGCTCAGCTCTCCCGTTCCACACATACGCCTTCGCCGCACAACTTGCTGCACACCCACCTCCGAGGAAGGGTCGGAATGATCTGCACCCTCGGGTGACGCGCGAGCAATCGTGCGTTGATGATGCATTCATAGTACATAAATTCGATGGGCTCGCTGCACATGCTCTGGAGGGTTGCAGGGTTGAGGAGAGTGCCGCAACCAGCACTCCACTCGTCAACCACGGTCATGACGCTCTCGGCGACAGCACGCGTGAACGCCAATGCCATGTCACTCCAGCGCTGCTTTGCCACATCAGGCCCGTGACCCGTGCGTGTCATTCCGCGGAAGCGCTCGTCCACAAAGGGGTCGCTCGACCAGCTGCTGGCATTCACTCGACTACCAACGAGCCGTTCATCAGCGAGCATCGCCAAGAGCTGGTCGGATGGGCAGACTGCGTCGAGTCGAAGCCGCAACACGTAGCCATAGATGGGTTGTGACCTACCTCGCTGCTCCTCATAGCTCCTCAACAACAGCCAAACTCGCTTGACAGACGTGTACTGCCAAAAGAAAGAGCAGCGCATGTGGGTCGTGCCTACGGTCCAATTTGTTCGCCGATGGTTGTCCAGGCAGCGTGGCCGGCATGTGGAGCCACCACTGGACCAGAACTCGTAGCTCGTTGGCTTGAGAGACTGCACGTCTCCCTGCAGCTGATCGGAGATTTTCTTGCTGATGCCATCCACGTGCATAGACAGAAACAACCCGGTCGTCGGATATTGCGAACGAACAGCATCGAGAGTAAGGCGATGCGAGGAGACGTAGGAGGGAAAAATCCTTGGCTGACCAGACATGCACAGAGCGATAGCTGCCTCTATCCGCATCGCACGTACAGTCATTGTAGACCCGACGTCGAAGTGCTGCCCTTGTCGCCCCTGGAGGGCCGTTGCCGGTGTGAAAGGGATGTACGCCGGTCCGGTGTCTTGGGTGTCGAATCTAAACATTGGCTGTGAAAGCAATCACTTCACATTCACACACACACTATTGGTGGGCACAGCCGGGCATGGTGCGCGCGATGCGGAGGTAGCGCTCGTCGTCGTCACCGTACTCAATCTTTGGGACATGGCGTTGCCGTTGGTGTCGTTGGTGTCGTAGAGGTCTGGGAGCGCGTTAAACGGTAAAAGTGACCGACAGGAATATGGGCGTAAAACGGTTTAGGACCCTCCGGAAAAGCACCCCCCCTATGTCTCTGTGTGTGTGCGTGTAATCTCGTATGCCGGTTAGCCGCGGGCCGGTGCGTGAAAACAGCCTGGGCGCTGGGCCATGTTTTTAAGGGAACCTCCGCAGTCGTGAAAACTATAGTTCAAAGGCAACACATCTCACATGTCGACACGTAGCTCGGTGGGTTTGTGGTGTGCATGAATGCAAAACCCACGTCGTTCAGGAGTAGAACCGTGGAGACTGACGACTCGGGCGTGTGGGACTCGTGCGAGGTGTCCGCTGTGCGAAGGGCTTGGAAGTCGTCGTCGCCCACGACGGCGACGGACGCGAGGCCCGCGGCCACGCCGAGCCGGAAGGACAGGCCATCAAGAGGACGTAGCAGGTCCGAGAGGAGCTGACGGTTGAGAAGCGCAGGCTCGGTGAAGAACATGCCACGGAGCGCCTGGTCGTTTGCTTGCACGCCCAGAGCGCAAGATTCACACTTAAGTTTCACACTTGAGGTCGCGGATGCTCTTGTCTTCACCTTGTGGGCACCTTAGCGGAAGCTGAGTGCGAGGTGTCCGCTGTGCTGTTGGCATTGCGCTCGGCTCTGCACGTGGTTAATCATCGCGCCCATCGTCTTAAAACCCTTGCGGCAGGTGGGACACGAAAAGTTCATCCCTCCGTCTTGGTAGCCGGCGGCATAGTCGGTTTCGCCTTCACCGTTGAGCATTAGGGTGCCGTTCGTGAGCAGTTGGGTGCCGTTAGTGAACATGCCGATGGCGCCCACTTGCTGCTCACGCTGCCTTGCGAGCGCATACGCCGCGCGGCGAGCATTCTCCTCGCCGGGGCACGATGTGCAGCGGCCGGACTCGAAGTGCATGACCGTCCCACCGAGGGAGCTATACATCTTTCCGCAGCCCGGGCAGCCCACCGTGCGCGGCGTGGCAGTTGGCCGCTGTCTCTTCTGTCCAGCTCCGCCGGCCTCTCCCCTGTCCAGCTCAGCCCGCTCGTGGTAACCGTCACCCGTATGGACACGAGGGTTGTTCAAGATCGACACCAGTCCAGACCGATCGACTTGCCTCCGGTAGAGCTGCGTCTTGCCCTGCTTGGGGTGGTCGAGGTAAGAGCCGACCGTGCCTGTGGTGCACCAGATGTGCAGCTTGAAAAGTTCACCTCTCATCACCCGCTCGAGAAAGACGAGCTGGCCTTGGTTTGCATCGTATCGTGTGTACGTCCAACCCATCGAGCGAGCTGTATGGATGACGTCGTGGAGGTCGAGAACGCTCATGAGCTGCCCTTTCGCGATTTAGGAGGGACGCGGAGGATTCAGGGAGGGACACGGAGGGACGCGTTACACGATGACCACGTTGAGTGGCGGGACCAATGGGCTCCCAGCCCTCGGCGGGACGATTCCACAGATCGATTTCCTAATTAAAAGAGTGAAACACGAATTGACGAAACAGGACTTTTGCGAAGTTGCCTAGGGGGGGAGCGCCGGGACACCGGCAGAAATGGAGTGTTTGCAAAACCGAGAAAGCCCCCCTCCCACGACCTGACTCCTCGCCTGCCACTCGCACAGAAAACTACCCCGATCCTATGCAGACGACTTAGCAGACGGCCCGCGCAAGCAAACGTCGCGCCAAGGCGTCCACGTCAGCTCACTTGCAATTCGGGTCGGAGAGCTTGCAATTCTCATCCGCGACGACCTTCGGCGCTCCACCCAGGCCGGTGATGCCAAGAGAGGGCGGCGGCGCCGCCGCGATCGGCGGCGCACGCTGCGCGTCCGTTGCCGCCGCAGTGAGGCGGAGCCGTGACGAATCAAAGCCGCTCAATTCCGCAAGGTCGTCCAGTGTCCTCATGCCGCTGTACACTCGGCCCTTCTTGATGAACGAGATTGGGACGAGATTGGGTACGATCGGATCTCATCAGAAAGTGGTAATCAGTGGTAATCAGTGGTACTCAGTGGTAATCAGTGGTAATCGATGGGAAACAGTGGGAAACAGTGGGACACGGTGGCACTCATCTTGATGGCAATCAGTGGTAATCACCTTGATGAGCCAGCTCGGGTACGATCGGATCCCCTGCGTGCCGCAGAGGGTGGGATTGGCATGATACCCCTCTGGGTCGCACTCGACGTATGGGAGCAAACTCGCCCCTTGTGTCCCGAAGAGGACCCGCTGCTTGTTGCAGTAGCCGCACCTGCAGTCGGGGGCCATCCGAGGCCATCAGAGAGGCAATCAGAGGCAATTAGAGGCAATCAGAGGCAATTAGAGGCAATTAGAGGCAATTAGAGGCAATTAGAGGCCGTCGGGGGCCAGCCGAGACCATCCGAGTCCAAATCGGGGGGCTCGGGGGGGCGCCATGCGCCATCAGAGCCGTCATCCGAGACCCGAAACGCCATCAGGCGCCATCAGAGCCGCCATCCGCTTACCAGTGCGCGCCGTAAAAGGTCGTGCCGCTCGCCTTAAGGTGCTTGGCGAGCGCGAGGGCAAACGGCGTCGAGGCCGCCGTGACCGGCGGCGGCTTGTAGCCGCCGGGCGGTGGCGTCGGTCGCGGCGGCGGCGGCGGTGCCTCGTACTCGGGGAAGGTGACCGACGGGTCGAAGCCGCTGAGCGTCTGCAGCTCCTGCAGCGTCTTCATGCCCGAGTAGAATTTGCCCTTGATCTGCCACGTCGGATAGCCGTCGACCTCGCGCATCGAGCGGCACACGCCCGATTGGCTGTTGACGCCGTCCTCCGCGCACTCCACGTAGGGCAGCGCACGCACCCCGCCCGCGCCAAACACGCCTCGCTGCATGTTGCAGAATCGGCACCAATACGCGCCGTAGAACTTCGCACCGGTCTTCTTGAGGTGCTCGGCGAGCGCGATCTGCTCTGGTGTCGACTGACCCTTTACGGAGGGCGGCGTGTACAGCACAGCGATCCGCTCTCCACCTCCCGGCGCGTTGCCGAGCATCTCGGGCGGCGGAATGCTGTGGGCTGCAAGAGGCGCGGCCAGGGAGGCGGTCGCGAGAATGGTCGAAGCTGAGGCCGCCGCCTGCCGCAGCACGGCAGCACGCGTGGCAGCGGCCATTCCACGCGGCGTTGCGCCCCCACGCAAGGAAGCGTCGGCGATCGTGACGAGAAAGATGACGATCATCTCGGGCAATTCACTCGGGCGCCAAATTTTCGAAGGTTGCGAGTATGACGCGCCCCACCTCGCCCTCTCAGGCCAGATGTGCCACAGTGCGTCAACGTCGTCTCGGGCGTCGGACCCTCGGATTCGACGCGTGGCGCCTTCGCGCTCGACTAATAGATGCTGCGTCTGCACCTGCTTGCGGCCGCCACGCTCATCATCGCGTCGGCCACGGAGGCGATACGGTCGGCTCCTGCCGAGGATGCGCTCGCCAGCATCGATGATCCGCAGACACTCAGCCAGCTCCTGCAATGGTCGCTCGCCAACCAGGACCTGAACGAGCTCCACCAGAAGGCCGAGGCCATCCGCCACGGCGACGGCGCAGTGCCCCCGGCGACGCCACCGGGCGTGCTCTCGGCCGACGGCAATGCCGGCGAGCTCTCGGCCGACGGCACGTACTCCATCGCCGGAGCGGCGCTGCTGCCGCTCGGCGGCGGCACGGCCGGTGCCAGCATCCGGCCGACCGTCCAGCGGATGACGCCGGAGCGGCTCGCGGAGCTCAAAGTGCTCCAGAAACAGCTGATGCCCGACATGGTCGGCCTTATGCGCGAGGCCCTCGCGATCGCGATCGATGAGAGCCTGCCCGTGGACGAGCGAGAGGCGGCGCTGCTCAAGCTCGAGGACCATGCGAGTGACATCGACCAAGCACACGACCTGATGATCATCGGCGGCTTGGCGCCGGTGGTCCAGCTGCTCGGCTCGGACGTGCCGCCGCTCCAGGCCGCCGCGGCATGGGTCATCGGCTCCGCCGTCCAGAACCACCGAGAGTTGCAGCTCCACGTGCTCGCTATTCCCGCAGCGATGCCGTCGCTGCTCGCACTCGCGAGACTGCACGCGTCGGCCGAGGTGCGCGCGAAGGCGCTGTACGCGCTCTCGACGCTCGTCTCGAATTGCGCCGAGGCACAGGCCGCCTTTGTCGCCGCCGGCGGCGCCAATGCCCTCCTGAGCATCCTTACCGGCGCGCGTCTCGGTCGCGAGTCGAAGATCGTGCGCAAGGCTCTGGCTCTCGTGACTGACCTTCTGCGAGAGATGGGCTCCGCGCAGGGCGGTGGCGCCCTGGGCAAAGGCGAAGGTGCTGGTGAGAGCACTGCGCTGGGCGGTGGGGCGGTGCTGGTCGGTGCCGCAGGAGGAGTCACTCATACGGCCACCGCCGAAGCCGACGCCGCCGCCAACGCCAACAGCGCCGCAGCCGCAGCCGCTGCTGAGGCTGGGGCCGTGGCGCCACTTCTGGACGCATGGCGTAATGCAACGGAGCTGTGCGCGGCCGTGCTCCACTGCCTCGAGTCGGATGACCTCGATGCTCAAGAAAAGGCCTTGCAAGCGCTCGAGCAGCTCGTCGCTGTGGCGCTGCTGCCTGTCGTGACCAGCCCAGAGGCGTCGGCGGCGGTCGTCGCAGACGAGGCCGATTGCACGTTGTCAGCGGTGCGCGCGGCATTGCATCGGTACCGCGACCGGTGCGATGCCGGCGCCGGCGGTGCGCCCGACGCGGCGCCCGACTCGACGGAGGCCGAAGGCGACGAGGACGACGGGTCGGGCGACGGGCCGAGCGCGTGCGATGCGGCGATGAGTCTCGATCAGCAGCTTGAACGTATGATGCTCCGCCCGTGACGTCGACCCAAAGGCGCCGTCACGGGCGACCGTAAGGCAGGCTCCTGATGTAACTCCTGATGTGTGATTGTCACTAGTGTGACACGTGGCCTCCTCCCTCAGCGTGAGTGTTGGGTAGATAAAAAAGCTTAGAATTCACACCGACGCCGACACATTCTCACTCTTCACGCGAGCGGCCGAGCGCGTGCCCGCGCTTGCAAACGTCGTCCCGCTCGCTTTGTACGCTTTGCGACCCAATGGTGTCCACGGACGATAACAACGCCGCGCTCCACAACACGCGATCGTCGAGAGGAGAGCCGGCCGTTGAGCAAGTGAGAGGCACTTGGAAGTCGGTGGATGACTTCTCCCGTCCTCGATCGACATCGCTCTTTGGCGCGTCCATCTTCAACGTCCTCAAGCAGGTTCATCCCGACACGTTCATCTCGCCCGAGGGCAGCCGCATCGTGGAGGACATGCTCGTCGAAAACTTCCACACCATCTCCATGTGCGCGTACAAGGACATCGGCTCCGTCGAGAGCACGCACTTCTCCGCGATCATCGGATCTACCAGACTCGCGCCAGAGGCGAAAGCCGCAGCAGAGCCGAAGTTGGTGGCAGGCAACCTGCCAATGCAAGCACTCACACCTCCGGTCGCAGCGCCTGCACCCGTAGCAGAGCCTAAGTTGGTGGCAGACAGCTGGGCGACGATGGCGGCAGTGGCCATGGCGGCCGCGGCGGCGTCTGCATTGGCGGCTGCGGCCTTTGGGGTGGAGGAGCAGGTGGCGATGGTGGCAACGGTGGCGGCGGTGGTGACGGCGGTGGTGGCGGTGGCAACGGTGGCAAAGGCGGCCACGGTGGCTAGGGTGGCGACGGTGGCTAGCCTGCCAATGCAAGCACCAACACCTCCCGTCGCAGCGCCTTCACCCGTCGTTGTTATCGGCAAGAACATGGGCGGCCAGCCGATGGACACCGCTCCGCCTGGCCCGCCTGCGGCCCCCGCCAGCAAGAAGGCCCCCATCGAGTTCGATCAGGGGAGCACCTACGTTACCAAGATCAAGACGCGCTTCGACAAGCAGCCCGAGACGTACAAGGCCTTCCTCGAGATCCTGCACACGTACCAAAAGGAGCATAAGACCATCAAGGAGGTATACGAGCAGGTCTCTCACCTCTTCAAGAGCCACGCCGACTTGCTCAGCGAGTTTTCGCAGTTCCTGCCCGACGGCTCCGCGGCGTCAATTGCCGAGCCGGCATCCGCACCAGAAGACTTTGAGGCGCCGCAGCAGCCGGCCATCTCCACGGCACCGCCCGCACTGCCCACCCCCCTAGGGACGTTTGCGGCGTGGCTCGACGCAATACGGGCCGAGAAAGGCGATGACTATCCGGATGCCATCGACTGCCATCATGTACAGACCGCCGTCCGCACATGCCTTCCCGGCGAGCTCGCCAAGCATGCCGTCTCAGAGGGCACCAAGGCTGTCACGTGCGTCGCCCGCCTCCGCGCAAGCTTAAGGCGGCCCCATACCAAAATCCGCCTCCCTGTCTCATTGCTGTCCGACTCTGCCACCCCACCCCACCCTTCCTGACTGATCTCCGCCACCCTCACCGACAACACCCCCCACCGCGTGCACGTCGCAGCAAGTTCCGTGCTAACCGAGCTGCGTCAGTTGCTGTGCCTGAAAGCCGCTCGAGCAGCGCCGGCCTGCAGTTTCCCGTCGCGCTCGTCGGCCAGCTCCTCGACGCGGTCACTGGTGGACGCGCGACGGAGGACGCGGCCGTCTACATGGCCGCGGTGCTCGAATACGTCTCGGCGGAGATCCTCGAGCTGAGCGGTAACGCGGCGTGCGATAACCGTACGAGAATTATCATGCCACATCACATCGTCCTCACAATTCGCAACGATGAGGAGCTCAACATTCTCTATCGCGGATCGATCGCCGAGGGCGGTGTGAGGCCTAACATTTATAGCGCCCTTCTGCACAAGCGGGATTTCCAGCTTGCCAGCTCATCAGACGACTTCATCTTTGTGTGTGGACGCAAAACCGACGGCACGCTGATGGTGCCAAGAGGGGAGCTGTTCGAACAATCCAAGGTGCGCTCTGATCCGGCAGCCGACGCGCCGTCGTTGGGCGAGAACGGCAAGAACCTGGCCGAGAAGGCGAAGGCGGAGCGGAGGAAGCTCGCGGAGCAGATTGCGGCAGAGGAGCGACAAACGCTCGTCGATGGCCATTGCATCGAAGAGTGCGATCTCGCCTTTTCGCTGGCAAAGCTGACCAAGGGTCCGAAGGGATTCGAATACGAAGGGCCTCTCGAGCTATACCTGGCTGCCGACGGTCCGACCGAGAGTGGCGAAGGCCTTGGCAAAGGCCTCGTGGACGACGGCGGCAAACCCTTGCGGCATGTTCCGGTCCTCCGTGACAACATCCGCGGTTTGACTCGAAGCTGCTTGCTTCGGCTGTGCGCTCGTGCGGGGGTGATCGCCATCTCCGACGGTATGATCTTTGAGGAGCTCCTCGGCATCACCAAGGTCTTCCTGGAGAGGGAGATCCGCCACGCGGTCACCATGTGCGAATACGCCCGACGCCGCACGGTGTTGCCGTCCGACGCCCTCGTTGGGTGGGCATCGATGAGTCACACACAGTGCGACGCGTACTCGAGGACTCTGTATGGCCATGGGCTGAACCAGGATTGGCTCGTGCGCATGGCGGCGCGGCAGCAGCTGCCCAGCTCCGATGGGGTGGTGGCAGTGAGTGGCGGCTCACGCATCGACTGGAGTGCCGAGATCGACACGCAACTGGAAGACGACAAGGCGACGGTCGAGGAGGCGCTCGAGGAGCTGCGAGAGGCTGCAAAGGAGGAAGAGGATGACGATGACGACGACGACGACGATGATGATGACGATGATGATGACGATGACGACGACGATGACGACGACGATGACGACGACGATGACGACGAGGCAGGGGAGAAGAATGGCCGGGACCTCAAATCGCTGCATGCAGCATCGCTGGCCCTCGTCAGGAACGAGCAGCGCGGCTACCATGGGCCGGTCTTCCCCTTTGGTAGCTTCGTTCGCCTCGTGGCAGAGATCGGACAGGATTTCAAGACGGATCTGACCTACGAGCCGCGCTACATTCGCGTCCTGTACGACCGCACCGAGGCGTACTTGGTCAGCCTTCTCGAGGACGCCAACTTGATCGCCATCAATCGCAAGTCCGTCCACATAAACAATGTTGACTTACAACTTGCGCGTCGCATCCGTGGCGAGCGCGCCTGAGCATGCAAGCGCCGTGGCGAGCGCGCCTGAGCATGCAAGCGCCGTGGCGAGCGCACCTGAGCATGCGAACGCCGTGGCGAGCGCACCTGAGCATGCGAGCGCCGTGGCGAGCGCACCTGAGCATGCGAGCGCCGTGGCGAGCGCGCCTGAGCATTTTTGGCGTCAGCAGCCACGCACCGAACTGAGGTCTGAGCGGTTCTCATCCGGCTGGTTGCGGCGGCGGCGATTTCGATCGGCTCGCTTCTGTGTGGTGTGTGGGTGGCGCCTCGCCTGGCGCGCGGCGTTTGGTGAGCTTGTGGTGCGTGGACCGTGCGACAAACATCATCAGGCTTAAGGGTGTGACTACCCGGGTGAGTAAAAGTGAATGCGTTTCGAGAAGCTCATGACGATGCTATGTTACCAAGCTAGACCTAAAGTGCTGTACGCTGTGCTACACAGGCTGTACATTAGCTGTACATATGATTACAGTAGACCCCCGCGTCCTAGCCACATCACCGGGTGGGCCGTCCCGGCGGCGTCGCGGGGACTACTCGAGTCCCGAGTCACTAACCATATAATTTGCTACGTGTGCGAGTGGTTCCTGCTGGCTGCTCGACGACGGAATCAGTCTCCGTCGCCAGCCAGCGTACTCGAAAGCACGAGCGCTGCAGCTCGCGCGATCGCGAATGCTGCTGGCTGTTGTCGACGCTGACGCGCTCAGAGATGGCCACCACGTGCAGCATCGTCGGGCCGCTCAGAGATGGCGGAGCATTCACATTCACATTCACATTCACATTCACAGTCGGGTGCGGGAGAAGGATCTCACGCCAAGACTCCATCGGGCGCCATGTCGGGCGCCGCTCGGCAGATGGCCCGAGGGACGAATGTCCATCCTTCATCACTTCGATGCGCCGGCAACAGCGCAAGAGTGGCGGCATTGAGATCGGCCATGGCGGGGTACACCACATGGGCGCAGTCACTGGCGCCGTACCGGGCGCCGTCCCCTCATACATGGATCGAGCGTCCATGTCACACCGAAGCTTCGCTGCCGGCGTATTCCACCAGAAGCATTGGTGGCGGGTGGCATCCAGCAGCAGCCCAGGCCCTGGTGAAGTCACAGGCGCGGCGTCGTCCTCGTCCTCCTCGAGGTCTTGCTTCTCATACATGCGGGAGAATCCAAACGCAGAGAGCGGACGGCCCTCGAGCGCCGCCTCATACGTCTCCGACGCTTGTGAGCAGCAGAGCGAGATGCAGCAGACGGGGCTCTCGCCTCCAAAAAGTACCCACAGCCGCAGGGGTGCGAGGTGCAATCTCGGTGAAATCTCGTCGCCGGCCGAGGGTAGGTGCAGCTTGCCAGCCTGCTCGACGACTATGAGGAAGCACTGTTGGCCACTCGCCACGCGCCGGAGCGCCGCATCCATTCGCTCCACCACGCGACGGGCTGCGCATACCGAGGAGGCTGGGGTACCATCGACAACGGAGAGGTCACTGCCGCTTCCCGCAACGCCGTCCGCCACGCCGCCACCCGCCACGCCGCCGTCCGCCATTCCCACGGGCACGCAGCTTACCATGCCGCAACTGTCATTCGAGACGCCGCCCAGCACAGCAAGCGGGCCGAGCCAGTAGCGGGCTGCGAGCGCCTCCCACACCAACGTCGCTGTAGCCGCGCGCTGCCAGAGCACGCACACCTGAGCCATGCATGCAACTGTGCACGGCGAGCGGCAGGCGAGTGCCACCATGATCAGCTCGTCTTGCCCCAGCTCGAGGTTCGCTGCCGGTGCGGTTGGTGCATCCGGAGCGGCCGGCGCGGCCAAGTGGAAATCCATTTTCTATTGCGGAATTCATGATGATGCACGCTGGCATCCAAACAGTGCGGGGGCCTGCCGCGCACGAGTGCGGCCAGGCGGCGCCCCTTGACTGCCTGATGGAAACTACGCCAAAAAAGGAAAGTCGTATCCCTTTCTCCTCTGCAATGCTGCTCCCGCCAGAGGTCGCACGCAGCAGCGAGAGCACGCCGCCAACGCCCACATCCGTCGAGCTCACGGCCACGGGGCCGCCGCCTCCAATGCTCTCACACTCCAGCCGCTGCCTCTACGCCCTTCCGATGGCTGCGATTGGCATGATCAATTTTCTCTTTGAGGTCTACCTGCTCAAGTTTGCGACCGATGTGCTGCTGCTCGCGCCCGCGGTCATGGGCACCATCTTCAGCATCTCGCGCATTTGGGACGCGGTCTCCGACCCGCTGTGTGGCTACCTGTCCGATGCCACGCGCAACTCCTTTGGCCGCCGGCGCAGCTGGATGCTCGGCTCAGCGCTGCCGCTGTGGTGCGCCTTCGTCGCGTGCTTCTCGCCGCCGCAGCTCGCTGATGCGTCCGGGCTCAGCCTGTGGATGCTGCCGTCGGTGCTCGCGTATTACACGTCTCGCACGGCCTTTGAGGTGCCTCACCTCGCCTTCGGCACGGAGCTCTGATGACCTCTGATTGCCTCTGATGACCTCTGATTGCCTCCCTCATCAGGTGCCTCACCTCGCCTTCGGCACGGAGCTCTGATGACCTCTGATTGCCTCTGATGACCTCTGATTGCCTCCCTCATCAGGTGCCTCACCTCGCCTTCGGCACGGAGCTCTGATGACCTCTGATTGCCTCTGATGACCTCTGATTGCCTCCCTCATCAGGTGCCTCACCTCGCCTTCGGCACGGAGCTCTGATGACCTCTGATTGCCTCTGATGACCTCTGATTGCCTCCCTCATCAGGTGCGCCAAGCGGCGTCTTGGATCTCTCTCTCGACCGGCGGCTTGGGCGCGCTCTGCATCGTCACGCTCGTCGCGGCGATGCGCGAGCCGCCTCCGGCCGTGGATGCCTCGGGGGAGCCCGGGACGGCGCCCGAGCGTCATGTGCTGCGCCTCATGAGCACCGTGTGGCAACGGCCGCTCGCGCGCCGGATGAGCCTCATTTGGTGCCTTGCCGACGGCAGGTGCGCGCGCGCCGAGTGGCGAGTGACTGCCTCTGATGACCTCTGATTGCCTCCCTCATTTGGTGCCTTGCCGACGGCAGCCGCGCAGTCTTTTCAACGGTCGGGCCGTACGCGCTGCAGTACACGCTGGGCCTGCCCGCACCGCTCGTACCCCCGCTGATCCTCGTCTACATTCTCTGCAGTGCGGCCTCGCTGCCCATCTGGCTCGGCCTATCTGATGACCTCTGATTGCCTCGGATGACCTCTGATTGCCTCACTCATCAGGTGCGGCCTCGCTGCCCATCTGGCTCGGCCTATCTGATGACCTCTGATTGCCTCGGATGACCTCTGATTGCCTCACTCATCAGGTGCGGCCTCGCTGCCCATCTGGCTCGGCCTCGCGCGCCGCCTGGGCAAGGTGCCCGCGTGGCGTGTGGCGCTCGTGTGCAACTCGCTCTGCTTCGTGCCGCCACTAGTGACGCTCCATCCAAGGTTCATCCAACTGCCCGCATACACGGTGCATGCTGATTGCCTCTGATTACCTCCCTCATCAAGATCATCCAACTGCCCGCATACACGGTGCATGCTGATTGCCTCTGATGACCTCTGATGACCTCTGATTGCCTCCCTCATCAGGTGGAAGCAGCAGGCGGCGATGATCGTCCACGATTGCTATCTGATGACCTATGGTTGCCTCCGATGACATATGATTGCCTCCTTCATCAGGTGCGCCTGCCGTTTGGCGCCCTCTTCGCGGGTTTCGTGGGTGCATGCGGCGGCGCGACCTCGGCGCTGGGCTACTCGCTCATGGGCGACGTGGTCGACGCCGACGCGGCCACAAGCGGCGCGAGCCAAGCGGGCGTCTTCTTCGCCTTCTGGGCCTTCGTCTCCAAAATGGCCGGTGGGGTGGTTTCGATTGGCACCGGCTTTGCGCTGCAGCTCGGCGGGTTCGTCCCAAATCAGGAGCAGTCGCTCGCGTCGCGCGTGACGATCGGGCTGCTGCTCATGGTGCCCGAGATTCTGGGCCTCGGGCTCGCCGCGGCGACCACGCTCAGCTTCGAGCTCGACGAGTCGGCCTCCGAGCGCGTGCGCGCCACTCTGGTGGGCCGGCGCGTAGAGAGTGCACGAAAGGCGGTGCTCGGTGAGTCGGGGGGCAAGGGGGGCGGGGCCAAGCACGGGAAGCTGCGCCATGGCACTGGCGGCGCCACGAATCCTGACTTGCTTTGAGGGGTCAGTCTTCGAGTTTTAACAGCCTATTCACACCCTCAAAACGAAATGTCCCTGTACCCCCTCTCTGCGCTCGCCGCCATCCTTTCCGCTGCGTCGCTGGACCTGCTCAAGCCTCGCACCTCGCTAGCCGCGTGGGCGGCTCGCGGCTTGACAAACGGCGAGTCACCGCAAGTGGGCGATCAGGACCAGTACATCCACGTGTCCTCGCGGTGGGTGCAGGAGAAATGGGAAGCGCAGGGTCGACCAATGCCTGGTCCGACTATTGTGTTCAATACCTCTTTTGGCGTGATTGGATTGGGCGGACTCCATGGCGTGCCGGCGAGCGTCGTATTTCCTATCGCGGATGGCGGCCGATCAGCACCCCTGACGACGACCGCCGACGCATTTACTGCCGTGTTACCACTGCTCTTGGGCGGGCCTGCGATGCTGGCAAACTCCTACTACTCGAGCTTTCAGCATTCCGAGCTAGAGGCCTGTAGAAAGTCCTTCAATGTTACCACCGTCACAGGCGACGGCTGGATGAGCCCGCTATTACCTATCAAGCCCTTTGACGATGCTGTTCGTGGTTCATACACGCCGATTGCCACCCTCCGCAGCAGCGATCACCGCACGTTCGACGTGGACGCCGCCCTGTGCACATCTACGGCAGATGTGATCAAGGTGGACTTGGCGGCGCAGGCGAGTGAGGGTCCGAATGTTGAGGACAGCAGCTCGTGTTGCGGCTACTACAACCCTGCGCAAGGCAATGTGCTCACTCCCGTGGTGTCGCCTTACCCATGCCGCTCGCTCCTCTTTGACGGCGAGCTTTACGGCTTCAATTACCCGCGTCTCGACTTTGTGTTTGAGTGCGACTCGACGCTTCCCTAGCGCGGCAAACAAAGCCGCGCAGGCTCAGATGCTCGGGCGCGAGGGCAAGGACGCTCGGCGGCTGACGCCCAGCGGCCTGCGCCGGTAAAGTAGCTCCATGAATAGCTCGTCCGGTTACCGGTTTAACGGCCCTGCTCGGTTCGATCACTCCTCTCTTGACAGTACTCTGAGGGACCGTTACACTCCGGCGCCAATGGGCCGTTACACTCGTCAAGTACTGTGAGGACCGTTACACTCACACAGTACTTGACGAGTACAAACAGAGCGCTCCGCACACGCGCGCGCCGCGCTACTGAGTACTGACTATAGTACTTTACTTATATACGGCTCTCGGTTGTAGTGGACCCTTGTCGCTGCTTGTCGCGCGGCCTCGCTGAGTCGTCATAGGCACATGCCGACCCATCTCTGCTGTCTACGCTGTCTTGGCTATCCCCCTCCCATGCGGAGCAGCCGCCTTAGGATGACGCAGCGCTGTCCACCTCCGACAGCGCCGCGCTGTATCGAGCGCTCTTCACAGCGCTGTCTAAGCCCTGATCGGAGCCGGGAGGTGTGAGCGAGATCGTCTCGAGCATTAACAGGAGGTGCTCATGTGCCTCCGCCGACTCGGAGGAAGCGCCCGTCCCTTTGATTGCCTCCCTCATCAGGTGCATGGGGTCTTCATGCCAGCGGCCTCTGTGTGATAGCTGCAGTGAGAGCGACAGAGACGGAGCCTCTGAGTGATAGCTGCAGTGAGAGCGACAGAGACGGAGAGAGCGACGACACAGGAAATGGCGGACGGAGCAGCGGCAGCAGCGAGAGAAGCGAGAACGAGAGCGATAGAAGCAGCGAGAGAGAGTGCGATGGAGAGCAAGTCCACTGAGTCGTCAATACAAACGCACAACAAAAGAGATAGCGGTCGCCAGGCTCTGCGCCTCAAGAAGGAGCTCAGCAGCACCCTCAGCGCGAGGGAGGAGCACCCGCGGAAGGCGCTATCGCCGATGCTCGTGAGGGACGCGGGCAGCTCCCTCAGCGCGAGGGAAGAGCACCCGTCGAAGGCGCAATCGCCGATGCTCGTGAGGGACGCGGGCAGCTCCCTCAGCGCGAGGGAGGAGCACCCGTAGAAGGCGCAACTGCCGATGCAAGTGAGGGACGCGGGCAGCTCCCTCAGCGCGAGGGAGGAGCAACCATCGAAGGCGTGAGCGCCTATGCTCGTGAGGGACGCGGGCAGCTCCCTCAGCGCGAGGGAGGAGCACCCGTCGAAGGCGTAAACGTCGATGCTCGTGAGGGACGCGGGCAGCTCGCTCAACGCGAGGGAGGAGCACCCGTAGAAGGCGCCAAAGCCGATGCTCGTGAGGGACGCGGGCAGCTCCCTCAGCGCGAGGGAGGAGCACTCGCGGAAGGTGTAAGCGCCGATGCTCGTGAGGGACGCGGGCAGCTCTCCCAGCGCGAGGGAGGAGCACCCCTGGAAGGCCAAACGGTCGATGCTCGTGAGGGACGCGGGCAGCTCCCTCAGCGCGAGGGAGGAGCACCCGTAGAAGGCGCGAAAGCCGATGCTCGTGAGGGACGCGGGCAGCTCCCCCAGTGCGAGCGAGTGGAAGCCTTCAAACGCGCGATCGCCGATGCGCGTCAAGCTCGCCGGCAGCGCCACCGAGCGTAGGTCCCGCCGCCCACGAAAGTACTCTGCCTCGAGCGTCGTGACGCCCTCCGGGACGACGGCATGGTACACCCCAGCACCCTGCGTCGGCCGCTGCCGCTCCGCCCTGCGCACCTCGTAGGAGCTTAGCAGCTCCCCCAGCGCCGCCATTGCCGCGGGCACGGCCTCCAGCATGGGTTCCGCGGGGTCTGAGGCATCGTAGTTTCTGACGACCCGAACTAAAAATAGACCAAACCGGTAAACTTGGTGTGTTGCCCGTTCAAGACGTGATTGCGGTTCATCAAATCACTCAAGCTGCCTGGTTGATGAGCGCGACATCCCGGTCCCTGCTAAAGCTAGTCCAGGCTCAGGACATCACGGTGGGTGGGCGGGAACTACACATCATCTCTCTCATGAGTCATGTAGAGGTCATGTCTCTCGAGCCGTCGCGCATCCCGTCGTGCGCGCATCGCTGTCGTCATAGACACCCCCGTCTTACGCTGTCTTGGCTATCCCATGCGGAGCAGCCGCCTTCGGATGACGCAGCGCTGCCCACCTCCGACAGCGCCGCGCTGTACCGAGCGCTCGTCACAGCGCTGCCCAGCTCGGACCGGGCGATGGCCGCCTCCTCCGCCTCCTCCGCCGCGAGGTGTCGACGCGCCACGATCCCGGCGAGCTCGATGGCATAGCTGATCGCCAGGCCCGACGCGGCCGCCTCCGAGGGCTCTAGGCGCGGTGCTCGCCATGGCGCGTCATTCACACCGCTGCCGCTCACTCCCGCACCGCCGTTCACACCGCTGCCGCTCACTCCCGCACCGCCGGGCGTTAGGGGAGGGCGCGTGTCCGTCATCTCGCCAAGTCGGGGAATGCCCCGCGGCCGTTGGATGGCGTGGCTCCCAAACGGGTGGCTGTGCGCGCCGCCGACACGCCCGAGAGAGACGGAGGACGAGACGGAGGAATACGTCGAGAGCACAGAGATCTCGCCGGAGGAGACCTCGCCGGAGGAGCGCGCGGTAGAGCCGCCGGAGCGCGCGCTGTGCCGAGCGCTCAACGGACCGGTATCGAGGTGGCGGCAGCCCCGCTGGCTGCTCGGCACGGCGCTCCGCTGCCGACTGCCGCCGCTGCCGCTGCCGCTGCCCATGTCACCGGCCCACGGGTCGTACGCTTCCAAATTAGGGTCGTACTCAGCCTCTTTCCAGGGGTCGGGCTCACTCGAGGCACGGCTGGAGGCACGCCTCCCCTCTGAAGACCTCGAGAGCGCATGGAGCGGTAGAAAGAGCTCCTTGGAGTGCGTCGTGCTGGGCACTCGCGTCGTGGTGGGCACTTGGAGCGGTAGAAAGAGCTCCTTGGAGTGCGTCGTGCTGGGCACTCGCGTCGTGGTGGGCACTTGGAGCGGTAGAAAGAGCTCCTTGGAGGAGCGCAGCGAGCGAGCTCCTCTGGCGGCGAACCCTTCGGATTGCGAGAGTAATTGAGAAAGGCTCCATTGCTCATCATCGCCGCCTTCGCATGACCTGCCCTCGCCGTATCCGCCCTCGCTGCAGCCCTCGCCGCCGTCGTCCTCAGTGCCGCCGCTACCCTCTCCGTGCCGGTACCCGGCGCTGTATGAGGCGCTGTGTCGGCGCATAGCGGCCTCGCTCAACGCATCGTTCGCGTCTGAGAACCGGTCCTCCAAGAAACCTCCATCTGAGCCCTCATCGGAGCCGGGAGGTGTGAGCGAGATCGTCTCGAGCCATAACAGGAGGTGCTCGTGTGCCTCTGCCGATTCGGAGGAAGCGCCCGTCACGGCGCCGCTCGCGGGGGTCGTGCCGAACAAGGCCGCGGCCAGGGCGTTCGCGACCGCTTTGGAGGGCACGACGGGCGCCGAGTAGGCATGTGATGGCGCCGCCGCAGTGGTTGCCATCGCAGTGGTTGCCATTGCAGGGGCTTCAAATGCAAGGGTTCCGATTGCGCGTGTCGCTAATGCAGGTGCCTTCACAAGCGCTGTGCCAGGCGCCATCGCTGCCCCAGGCGCCAGCGCTGCCCACCCGAGCTCACCCTCCGCCTCCGCCTCCGCCACAGCCAGCGCCATCAGGCTCGTAATCGTACGTCGATCATTCTCACCTGATGAGGGAGGCAATCAGAGGTCATCAGAGGCAATTAGAGGTCATCAGGCTCGTAATCGTACGTCGATCATTCTTACTGGCTTCTAGTGCCGCCGCTGTCGGAGCCGTAGCCGACGCTGCCATCGCTGCTGCTGCTGCTGCTGCTGCTGCTGTCGGCGCCCGAGACGGCGCGTCGAGAGCCGTCGTGGGCGCCTGTGACGGCGCCGCCAGAGCAGTCGCCGGCGCCCGTGACGGCGCCGCCCTTTGAGCTGCGCTCGTCGGCGCCGCTGTCGGCGCCGATGGTGACGCAGTGGCCCCCGGCGAGCGCCGAGATGAGCGCCTCCCTCCAGCCTTACCGGTAGCCTTACCGTCCTCCGAAGGCTGTGCACGCGTCGCCGCGAGCGCACGAGCAGCTGCCTGCGTCGCCGATGGTGCTTGAGATGGTACCAGTGCATGTGCGACTGCAGGTGCCGCTGCTGGTGCCGCCGTGTGGACCTTCGCTGATGAGAGAGGCAATCCCACCTTGGGCCGCGCCGGCTCGTGATGACTCTCGTGATGACCCTCGTCATCGAGCTCCTCAGGCTCGTGATGACCCTCGTCATCGAGCTCCTCAGGCTCGTGATGACCCTCGAGTGCCTCGTGCTGCGAACCTCCACGTGCATTGCCCCTTTGCAGCTGCTCCGACGCCTCCATCGCCGCGGCTCGCACGCTCACCTGATGAGGGAGGCAATTAGAGGTCATCAAAGGCAATCAGAGGTCATCAGAGGCAATTAGAGGTCATCAAAGGCAATTCGAGGTCATCAGCGCTCACCGTAAGTTCGTGATGAGGTGGGTCGCCATCGTCGCTCTCGCCATCGCTGGCGCTGCCGTCGGCAGCCGTGTGCGCCGACGATGATCTCCCTGATCTCCCTGATCTCCCTGATCTCCCTGATCTCCCTGATCTGCCGGCTGCTGGGGCGCCGTGTGGGGAGGTTGAGACGTCCTCCATGGCACGCCCACCTGATGAGGGAGGCAATCAGAGGTCATAAGAGGCAATCAGAGGTCATAAGAGGCAATCAGAGGCAATCAGAGGTTGAGACGTCCTCCATGGCACGCCCACCATGACGCCCATCAGTGGCCGTACCGGAGCGCGCTCGTGCAGACCCAACGGCGCCCACCACGGCGCTCCGCAATAGGCGAGCGGTGCCCAAGACGGCGCTGCGTGACGGAGGGCGGCGCACGAGTTGCATCGCCTGCGCATACGGCGATGGCCAGGCTGGCGACGTGTGCGAGGTCGCGGCGGAGGGCCTGTACGGCGATGAACGCGTGCCAGGCGCGACCTTTGACGCGGGGCCAGAGGCGGGGGCGGAGGCGTCAAGGGGAGAAGACGCACTGGAGTGCGTCGTGCTGGGCACTCGCGTCGTGGTGTGCACTGGCGTCGTGGTGGGCACTGGCGTCGCTGCGGCCTCCAGAGCGTTGATTGCCATCGACATCTGAAACGGGTGGTTACATCGGGCGGAGCTCATGCCGCTGCCCCCAGCGCCATGGGCGCTCGCTTTCGGACTGGCCGTTGGGGAAGATGGGCGGGGAGATGCCATCTCCCCGGGGAGACGGCCGGGGGGATGGGCGGGGGGATGCCGGGGAGATGCTGGCGCCGACTTGGGCAGCGGGATCGCCGTCGCTACAGCCAAGGCTGCGGCGCCCGTCGTACCGACGGCGAGCAGCGCCCTCGCCGCGTCCTCGAGCGATGATCTCCCTGATCTCCCTGACCTCGCCGCGTCCTCGAGCGATGATCTCCCTGATCTCCCTGACCTCGCCGCGTCCTCGAGCGATGATCTCCCTGATCTCCCTGATCTCCCTGACCACGCCGCGTCCTCGAGCGGTGAGCTGGTAGCTGGGCATAAGCTCGCCCCGGCCACGTCACCTCCAGCGCCACGGCCACCGGCGCCGTCCTGAGCGCCACTGCCGGCGGCGCCGTCCTGAGCGCCACTGCCGGCGGCGGCGGCGGCGGCGGTGCCGCCGCCCTCTCGGACGGTGAGCGCCGCGAGGAGCCGATCGAGGTCGGTGTGGCGTGAATAGTCGATATGCATGCGCTTGAAGTCACGCATGGCGCGCACGTCGACGAGCCGGTAGTCGACAGAGTGCGCACTGGCCCTGCGATGACGGCGGCCTGACAAGGACTGCTGCTGCTGCTGCTGCTGCTGGGCGAGCTTGGCGGTATTGACTGAGCGGGGGCCGAGGTCGGGGCGGGTGGGCGTGAGGGGGCGGCCCGGGGTGTCGGGTCGTGACGAGCGATGCGAGTGCCCTGCCCCCCCAGGGGTGGTAGGCGCCGTGCTGGGCACTTGTGAGTCGCCGCCGCCACGTCCATTCTGTAACTTGTCCACATTAGGCAATGGGGTCGATGTGAGCGCGGGAACGGTGCTCGACCGCTTGTTCACGGCGGAGGCAGCGCGGGCTCCTTTGGCGCCGTGGTGGGCTCCTTTGGCGCTGTGGTGGGCTCCTTTGGTGCGCTTCGCAGCCGCAGCGGCCGCAGCGGCCGCAGCGGCAGTCGCGGCCGCCGTCGCGGCGGCCGCCGCCGTCACCGCGGCTGCTCCTTCCTTTGACGAACCCATCTTGCCTAATTTGGCTGGCGAGGAAGGCATCGAGGAAGGAGGCAGTCCGCCAGCGCTCGGTACAGCGCTCTGCGCTCGAGGTGCGGTTGGCACACCCGCCGGGGGCGCTGTGGTGGGCGTGGGCTTTGCCGCAGGTGTCGACGCTGTGGGCGCCGTGGTGGGCGCCAGAGGGGCCTCCTCCGCCTCCGCCTCCTCCTCCTCCTCCTCCTCCTCCTCCTTCTCCTCCTCCTGACCCGCGATTGCAGGATGGCGCTCTCTTGAGAGCTCACCAAGGCGCTCTTTTGAGACCCTCTTGTCCTCGCAATCAATCTCCGCAGCAATCTCCGCCCCGAGAGGGCCCTCGGCGCGGCGGGGTGCCGGCGCCGTGCCGGGCGTCCACACGAGGGCAAACGTAACGGTGGCCCCACTCCCACTCCCCACAAGGGGATGGCGCTCGTAATCTATCCGCGTCTCGTCATTCAAATTCCCCACAAGGGGATGGCGCTCGTAATCTATCCGCGTCTCGTCATTCCCATTCCCCACAAGGGGATGGCGCTCGTAATCTATCCGCGTCTCGTCCGCCCACTGTCCGAGAGGGCGCCGTGGCGAGCACTCGCATGCGTCCGCCAACTGTCCGAGAGGGCGCCGTGGCGAGCACTCGCATGCGTCCGCCAACTGTCCGAGAGGGCGCCGTGGCGAGCACTCGCATGCGTCCGCCAACTGTCCGAGAGGGACCACGAGCTCGCCCAGGGGCTTGTCCTGCGCGAAGTGATTACGATCCCATACTTGGATCGTGAGTGCGAGAGGGGCGAGCTCTCGCAGCGATTCGATGGGCCATGAGGCCGATTCATTCCATCGAGGGTTCAGTTGCCAAGGGACCACGGACGATCGCCACTCCTCCTGCCCAGGCAGCTTGAGGACCACGTACGGGTCGCTCGTGTTGGTTAAGTCGACGGCTTCGAGGCCGTCCGCGCCCTCGAGCTCCACAGCAAAGAGGCCGGGTTGCTCAACACGGCGCCCGACCTCGCGGTGGCGAGATTCCTCGACGAAGCGATCGACGAAGGCTTCAAGACGGGCGGGTAGTAGCTGCGGCTTGGGCAGCTCCGCCAGCTTGGCAAGGGCACTCAGACGTGCCTGCTCGGCCTGCTTGGCCGCCCTGGCGGCCAGCTGGGCGGCCTCGGCGGCCTCCTTGGCGGCCATCAGGGCGGCCTCGGCGGCCTGCTTAGCGCTCTCCTCAGCCAGTCGCCGCTCCTCCTCCATCAGCGCCAGCCTCTCATACGCACCGTCTGTCATGCTCGTCTTGGTGGTCGGCACGGGCTGGTCCCGCGAGCCGACGGGTGCCCATCGATTCGGTCGCCGATCGCGCCAATAGGCGGGCCGCCGCAACTCTTCCAAGAGCTGATGACGCTTGCGGAAGTCGCCTGTGGACACTCCGTCCGTGAGGGCGTGCATGCCATTGGTGCTCAGGACGGCGCCTCGCTCAGGAGCGCTCGTGCGGCGGCGGCGAGGGCGAGGCGCCGTCCTGGGCGGCCTGGAGGCCCTGCTGGAGGCCCCGAGGGTGCTAGGCCCGCCTTCCTCGTCCCCCTGCGAACCGGAGTCCTCGTCGACGTCCTCGTCGGCCTCGTCCTCCTCCTCGTCCTCTTCATCGTCCTCCGTGGCCGCTGCTCGCGACAGCGCCGTCATGGATGCTGTCGCCTTCCCCTTGGGCGCAGCCTTCCCTTGCGCGGCCTTGGGCACACTGGGCGCCGTCTTGGGCACATTGGGCGCCGTCTTGGGCGCAGCAGGCCTACCGGACGGTTGCAAAGGGGGGCGTGCATCCGGCACGGCTGCATCCGGCATGGCAACATTCGATGGCATCTTCCCTGGCACCGCGCCCAGGACAGCGCTCGATGGCATCTTCCCTGGCACCTCTGCTGCCAGCGCCACGGCCACCGGCGCCGTCCTGAGCGCCACGGCCACCGGCGGCTCGCGCCGAACGCTTTCGAGTGGATGCGCGTAGCCCGTGCCACCTCGGCTAGTAGCAGCTTCAGAGGCGCCGTCCACACGATCTCCGCTCGGAGATCGAGAGCCCTCACGATCTGAGAGCGGAGATCGAGAGCTGCTCGTGCCGACGCCGACGCCGCCGCCGCGCCCAGGACAGCGCCCAGCGGCTGAGGAGGCCTTGCGGGCAGCGCCCAGGACAGCGCCCCCACTCCCGCCAGAGGGCGCTGCGGACTTGGCGGCGGCGGCTGTCATGTTGGGCGCCGTGTTGGGCGCTGCGGACTTGGCGGCAGCGGCTGTCTTGGCAGGCGCATGAGTGGCCGCCGCGCCGGCCGCCCCCCCTGGCCTCCTTGCCGCCGCGCCCAGGACAGCACCCGTCGCGCCCAGGACAGCGCCCGCCGCCGCGCCCGCCGCCGCGCCCGCCGCCGCGCGTGCACGTACGGGTGCGGCGGCGTCGGCCGCGAGCGGCAGCTGCGAGGCGATGCTGGCGCCGCCCTTCGCGCCGCCGCTGGCCATCGCCCTCCCAGATGAGTCGCTGATGAGCTCCGCGTAGCTCCGGTGAGCTCCGAACGGATGGGGCGCCGTGTTGGGCGCGCCGCCCGCCGGTCCGGCTGCGCCCAACACGGCGCCCAACGCGGCGCCCACGCCCGCCGCGACGCTCGGCCGACCCGACGGCTGCCGAGAGCCCGCGCGCGAGCCAGGCGCCGAGTTGGGCGTCGCGCCAGGCGCCGAGTTGGGCGTCGAGCCGAGCCGCGAGCTCGGGCGAGATCCGGGTGACGAACCCGGGGGCGACTTGGTGCGCGCGCCGAGTTGGGCGCCGCCGCGTCGCCGCTGCTCGCTGCGCAGCGCGTGCGTCATCTCATCGACTCGACGCTGCTCGAGCACGCGCGACTCCTCCGCGTCGACGTGGGCGATGATCTGCCTCGCCTCCGTCCCCACCTCGACGAGCCGTGCACACCTGATGAGGGAGGCAATCAGCATGCACACCTGATGAGGGAGGCAATCAGCATGCACGCCTGATGAGGGAGGCAATCAGCATGCACGCCTGATGAGGGAGGCAATCATCCTCGAGGACCTGTGGGAAGACTGCGCCGTGCGCACCTTGACTGCGCCAGTGCGAGCTGGGCCTCGAGGGCGCCGTAGCGAGCACTTGCATGCTGGGCCTCGAGGGCGCCGTAGCGAGCACTTGCATGCTGGGCCTCGTGGGCGGAGTGGTCGGCTGGGGGGTGAGCCGGCTGGGGGGTGAGCCGGCGCATCGCGCGTGCCAGCTGGAGCTCCACTCGTACGTCGGGTGGCGCCGTGGTGAGCGCTTGCATGCTGGGGAGCTCCACTCGTACGTCGGGTGGCGCCGTGGTGAGCGCTTGCATGCTGGGGAGCTCCAATCGTACGTCGGGTGCATGCGCCAGTGGCCGCGGCGGCGTGCCGGCCGGCGGCTCGGCAGCGAGGCCCAGCATACAAGTGCTCGTTACGGCGCCAGCGGAGACGTCGCACACAGCCTGCGCGATCGTCGCCGCTTCGCCCAGCAGAGCGAGCTGCGCATGCGCTTCGTCAATTTCTTCATCGCCCAGCAGAGCGAGCTGCGCATGCGCTTCGTCAATTTCGTCATCGCCCAGCAGAGCGAGCCGCGCATGCGCTTCGTCAATTTCGTCATCGCCCAGCAGAGCGAGCTGCGCATGCGCTTCGTCAATGAACATCTGAAGCTCAGCGAGCTCATTGCTCGCCTGCTCTAATGAGGCGGCAGCGAGCGCCCGCACAGCCGCACGCGCGGCCGCCGCCTCGGCCGCCGCCGCCTCGGCAGCTTGTCGCGCTGCGCGCTCATCGGCAGCTCGGGCCTCGAGCTCGGAGAAGCTCACGTACCTGTGGGGAGGGGAGGGCGCCGTGGTGAGCACTTGCATGCAAGTCTAGGCAGCGTCCACTCGGCACGTACCTGTGGGGAGGTGAGGGCGCCGTGGTGAGCGCTTGCATGCTGGTCTAGGCAGCCCTCAGGCAGCGCGTACTCGAGCGCCGCCAGCTCGTGCAGGTAGCTCTCGTACCCATCATAGCCGAGCGTGTGCGCGAGCGCTCGAGGTGAGAGGCACCGCGGCATCCCACCTGATGAGGGAGGCAATCAGCATGCACACATGATGAGGGAGGCAATCAGCATGCACGCCTGATGAGGGAGGCAATCAGCATGCACTCATGATGAGGGAGGCAATCAGCATGCACGCCTGATGAGGGATGCAATCAGCATGCACTCAAGGGCACCGCGGCATCCCACCTGCACACCGCCGCCGCCGAGGCGCTCAATCGGCGCCGTGCCGAGCGCGCCTCGTTGGAGAGATCGGCGATGAGGTCGGCGTTGGCATTTGAGGCGAGGCGCGTCGTGATGGGCATTTGCATGCTTGTGCTGATGCGCGACCGGTCGCCCTCCTCAGACGGGTGCACCGCATCAGACGGGTGCAGCGCATCAGACGGGTGCAGCGCATCAGACGGGTGCACCGCGGCGCCCAGTGCGGCGCTGCTCGCGGTGGGCTGCCCAGTACGGCGCGGGCTGGAGCGGCGGGAGGAGCGCGGTGTTGAGCGGCGGGTGGAGGCCGCGTCCGTCGCGCCCGCCACGGCGCGGGCGTCCTGACCCTGGAGCGAGGCGAGGCGCCCTCGCGCGCTGTCCTTTTCGACTGTGAATGGGGAGCCGCGCGCGCTGCGAAGGAATGGGCTGCTGTTAGACGCACCGCCATCCTTGTCGACTGTGGCCGGCTCGGAGCCTGTCGCGTCTGCTCGCCTGGGGGTGCGCGCGCTGCGCATGGAGCTGCGGGCTGTCGAGCGGCTGCTGCTGCCGCCGCCGCTGCGATGCCGCGCGCTGCGGCTGCTCTGCCGCCTTGAGGACGCGCCGCCGGAAGACGAGGGTGGGCTCGTGTTGATCTCGAGGGGTGCGACGCGTACCGGAAGATGGAGCCGGTCCACGGGGATCCATGACTCGTCGTCCACGGGGTTGGCTGCCGGGCCTGGCCCACAGAGCGGCTTGCGACGCCGAGTGCCCGCAGAGACGGGCGGCAGCGTTGGCGAGAACTGCGGCTCGTGATTCCTGATCAAGCTGCCAATGCCATCGAGCATGAGGTCGCTCAGTGTCCAAGCCCGCGCTTGCGGCTTCGGCGGCAGCAGCGCAGGCGGCATCTTCTTGAGGACCGATTGGCCAAAGCAAGAGACGGTGAGAATGGATGACTTTTGACGTGTTCGCAGTCATGAGTCAAGACCAAATTTGACATGCATGCATTTTGAAGAAAAACGTGTACCATATGGCCTTTTCTCGTTCGCCCGTGGCATCTTAAAGGTGACGCGCGGACCCTGCCATGTTTCAAATCTCCTCCTCAAAGTATGCTGCGCGCTCGAGCCCCGCCCCCTCCGCAGTCCCGCCCCTCGTGAGGCTTGCGAGCGTCATGGCGAGCGTGGGCGCGTCGGCCGCGTCGGCCGCGTCGAGGCCCTTGCCACGCTGGTAGTCTTCCTGGTGCTGTTCGTGGGCATTGCGACTCGCTTCAGGAGCCGTTGCCGCGGCCGTTGAGAGCCCTTGAGAGCCGTTGAGAGCCGTTGCCGCGGCCGGCTGCGCGGCCGGTTGCGCGGCAGCCGCCTCCATCTCGTCGTCCTCGTCGTCCTCGTCCCCTTCATCGGTTTCGTCCTCGGCCGAGCGCTGGATAGGCACGCCGCCGTAACCTTTCTTTCGCGCCGTCCTGGGCGGTCTGTAGCAGCCTTTCCGCCAGGAAAGCACGCTGACTGCAAGAGTAAGCAGCCACCTGATGAGGGAGGCAATCAGAGGTCAGCAGGGCGAGCAGCCACCTGATGAGGGAGGCAATCAGAGGTCATCAGGGCGAGCAGCCACCTGTGATGAGGGAGGCAATCAGAGGTCATCAGGGCGAGCAGCCACCTGATGAGGGAGGAAATCAGAGGCCATCAGGGCGAGCAGCCACCCTGTCATTTACCCCGTCAAGCCAGCAGACACTACTCCCACATTTCCAAGCATCGCCGTAATCATCGCCCGTGATGTCACCCGTGATGAGGGGGATGAGGGGGATGAGGGGGAGCGCAGCGGCGGCGGCGAGGGCGGCGGCGCGGGTGGCATGGATGGCGGAGGAAGCGGCGGGTGCGGCGGGTGCGGCGGCGGCGGTGCGGGCGCGGGAGACTGTGGCGGTTGTGACGGCGGAGGCGGTTGCAGGGGTGATGGCGGACACTGCGGCGGCGGGTTGGTCGGCGGCCGCACCGGTGGCACCGGCGGTGGCGAGGGGGACGGTATGAAATGGTTGAGGCAACTCGGGCCGAGCACTGCGAGAGAGAACGGGAGGCAATCAGCATGCACGACTGATGAGGGAGGCAATCAGCATGCACGACTGATGAGGGAGGCAATCAGCATGCCGAGCACTGAGAGAGAACGGGAGTTGCGCGCGCACGCGAAAGTCAGACGCGTGCTGTAATGGGCGCGGTCAGACGCGAGCACACACGAGCCAGTGCGAGTCAAGTCAAGTCAAGTCAAGTCAAGTCAAGTCAAGTCACACACGAGCCAGTGCGAGTCAGACGCAAGCCGAGCCGAGCAGAGCTAGTGTCAGACAGAGATTAAGTGATTAATCAGAGAGACGACGACGACGACGATGACGACGACGACGACGATGCGGCAATCACGGGTCGTAGGTTCGATCTAGGTTCGATAGCCGTCCCGGCGCGTACTGCCCAAGACCACCGCCTGAGCCGATGCTTCCGTGCCGTCGCCCATCTTGCGCACGAACCAAAAGCCCTCGGCACGCGCGCGTTCACAGATGGTCCGCGCGCTCGAGGCGGTGATGAAACTCGAAGGGCTCGTCCCTGCCTCGTGTGTGCTGGCGTCTACCTGCGTGCCGCCCAGCCACTCGCAGTACCTGATGAGGGAGGCAATCAGCATGCACACCCGATGAGGGAGGCAGTCAGCATGCCGGCCACTCGCAGGACCTGATGAGGGAGGCAATCAGCATGCGAGCCACTCGCAGGTTACCAGCACACGTAGGTGGGGCCTTTGTCTTGGATCGGATAGCCGCGGGAACGGAGCTCAAATGGGATGATGATCTCGTCGGGCGCGGACTCTGTGGATATCCATCGCTCGCCGCCTGTGGGGAGGAATGGCGCCGTGCTGAGCGGTTGCATGCCAGGCGGGAGGATCACAGACTGAGAGGGCGGCCATCGCTCACCTGTCGGCGGCAGGTCGATCGAGTGGCCTTTGTTGCGGATGCGTGGCTGCCAGAGCTGCTCGAGCCTCTGCTCCTCCGCCGCGACAGCCTGCGCCGCCTCTAGCCACAGAGCCGTCCACTGGCTCTTCTCGTACTTCTCGCCGAACTGCGGCTGGATGCGGTTGACGCCGGGTTGGGCCGCGAGACCCGCGTGCACTGCCTGGCACGACTGCACCGGCGCGCAGTGCTCGGAGAGCGTGATGACCCAGCGCGGCGTGCAGCCATTGGGGGCGATTGTCGAGGCGGCGCCGCGATAGAGGCGCAGCATGATGGCCACCATAGTCCACGAGAAGCGTGGCGACCCGGCGGTAAGGGTCAGCTCGCGGGAAAGCACGACCCCGTTGTACGCGTGCGATCTCGCCTTGAGAGACGCGTGCGAAGAGATGTCTTGTGCGTGGACGATGGGCACCGCGCGCCCTCCGCACCCATCAAAGTACTGCTGCCAGAGCGGCCAAAGCGGCAAAGCGCCGCGGGTGATGAACGCGTAGCTCACCGTGTGCACGGCCTCATTCGCGGAGCACGAGCGCGAATCTCTGACGGGGATGAGATCTAGCGCACGCGGAAGAGATGGAGGAAGAGGAAGAGGCACGGTAGAAGCCATCGGGAGTAGGCACGGCCAAAGCGACATTCGATTTTCCCAAAATTCTGTTTCGCCAAAATGTGCTCGCAATGTCAATACCGGACACCAAAGTCGCAAATTGCATGCGAGATGATATCACGCACATTAGGCCGCACTACACATGAGGATAATTTATTGAACGACGGGGGGCGTGCGGTAGGCATGTAAGATACTTACAGTCATGGAAAGTCCTTAACTGTTCTTGAACCCCCTCCTGACTTGACTTGACATGACATCAGCAAGGTGATTCGCACTCGAACTCCCGGATGCTTGACGAATCCATCAAGCACGCCTCCGCAAACGACGAGGAGGGTAAAAAGTTGGCGTCCGGGATGCTCGCCTCATCGTCAAGGACTCTCATTCCGCGATTTCGGAATCACGCGCCAAAACGGTGGAAGCATTCTTGCAAGATGCAAGTGATGAGCCGCGAGGCGCGAGGCGTGATCTTTTTCCATTTCCCAACAACCCTTTCGGCCGTATCCTCCTCCTGGACGACGACAACCTGAGCGTCCGCCGCATCTGGGCTGAAGTTTCGGCGACTGGCAGCAAGTACACCCTCGTCGCCAGTGCAAGCTTGGAACGCGAGCTGTTCGAGAGATACGTCCGCAAGTTGGACGACCTGGCTTTTTGTGATCCGTGAAGGTGTGAAAAAGCGTGGTTGCATGCGCCGGGATCAGCGCACTACACAAGGGAGACTAGAGTCTGCCTTGGACCAGGGATGAAGGTTCTCGACGACGACGACGACGACGAGATGCCCGCGCCAGGCAAGCGACCCGCTCGCGCCTCGACGCGCTTGAGCACCACCACGAACCACGCCACCAAGAACCGCCTCATCTCAGGCAGACACCGCAGTGCACGCGCGCGCAAGCACTAGCAGAGCGGTCACATCGACAAGCCGCCCCTCGAGCGCTGCGTTCGCCAAGGCCTCATCGGCGGTGAGCGCTGCCGCTGTCTTCTTATGCTTGGGCTCGCGCTCCGGACGCTCCAATGCCGCTCACGGACAGGCTGCGCGAGGCACGTGCGAGCGCCCTTGTACACGAGCCAACCGCCGACGTGGCAACTGCGGTGCTGCTTGAGTACGTGGCTAAGCTTCGTGCCGTCGCCGAGGCATCTCAGCTTCTTCTTTTTTCCTCCTTGTGCCGCGCGACATGCAGGGCCGCTTCTTGAGGCGTCGCGAAGCAGCCGAGGTGCACCTTGATGCCAAGCACCTTGACCTCCGCTTGGTACTTGCTTCCTTTGCGATAAACGCAGCTGAACCCCGTGTCGTGGCCCGCAGGTACCAGTAAGGTACGAGTTCAAGGCCCGCGAGCACTGCGGCCTCCATTGCCTCCTCGGCGGTAAGGTCGAGTTGCAGCCCTGACTTGATGCCATCCACCCTGAACGTGAACCTTTGGCCTGTGAAACCCTGCGAACCAACAAAAAAACAGCCGGCGACGTGGGCATTTTGCCAGCCCGGCGCGGGCAAATCTCGGCGCCCGCTGACGGGAGGCACCAGGAGACAGTCGTCTGTGCGCTGAAGATCTGCCAAAGAGCCGCTGGCTCCCTCGCCCAGCCCGACTCCGGCACCCGAGTCTGCTGGCTTTGGAACTCGCCAGTCTCCTGGCCCATCCCTGCGCCTGTACCGGGTGTACAGCGGGATAAGTGCGGGGATGAGCACATCTGACGAGGGAGGCAGGAGCCTGCCCGCGACAGCTTCTCTTCCGGCCGCAATGTGCTCGGACACGAGCAACACCGTCATGGACTCGACATAGTCTCCCTTGGCCATGGATATTCCACGGGCAGAGGTTGTCACCGGATCGTAGATCGTGTAGAACTTCTTGGTGAGGTCCAATATGCTTCTTGCTATTGACTCTATAGAGGGCTGCTGGCTGCTTGGGTCTGTGGTCAGGAGTGCAGACGGATAGTCCACGGATTGTGGCAAATTTCCCCATCCTTCACCGCCTCGACGCGCGGATCCGTCGGCAACGCCGACAAGGGCCGCGGCGATGAACTCGAAGCTCATCCGCGAAAGGTCAACGCAGAAGCCCGTCGTGAACGAGCCGCCGAGTGTTTGCACCCTTCCCCCCTCGACGATTCCCACGTGCAGAACAGCAGGATATGTATTGTTGGGCGCCCCGCGTCTCGTCGAATTCCACTTGCACGGCTCGTCGTTTTCGGCCAGAGTCATCAATGGCCCGTAAAGTGGGTCTCGGCAGTGGGAGCTAAATCAAAGAAACGGCCTTGGTCTGGCTGCGAACGCTCGTGCTCCGCGGCATCAAACTGCACGCCATGGAGCAGCTTCTCCACCAGCAACAGCCCTGCTCCATCATTCATGGCTCCTGCAGAATTCGTGACCCCAGCACAGCGTCCAGCACCGGGAATGGAATGCCCAGTGAAGTGGCCGCCACCTCGTAGAAGAAGCGCGCATGAGCGCGTGAAAAGAGGACACCCGTGTGCTTTTCCACTTTCTGATGGATTGTATCGGCAGCTGCATTGCCTGATCGTGGTTCGGCTCTGACTATCAAACGCCGTAGCAGCACCGCTGTCAGGAGCAGCGCCACGTTCACCAATTGGACCGTGCACCTGCTCAACAGCAGTTGCCATCTGTCCTCCTCGTCCTTGTCATCGAAACGCGATATACATACTAGCAACAACAGGTGATCTAATCCGCGGGGGCGGCGGGAGGACCACGGGTGTGTGGGTCTCGGTGTCCATGTGGGCCAAAAGAACGGCGTCTTGACGTTACTTTTGTAGGCGTTTCGGAGTCTCCGAGAAAACATGCGGTCCACGCGCAATTGGTCGAGGCACTTTAAGCGGAGACGCCCATACGTGGGACACCGTGATTATACGTCGGAGATCCCACACGAGCTGGCCAGTCCGCATGCATATTTTTCTGTTACAAAGACAAAAAAGTGGGCTGTTGAAGGCCAAACCGAACCCGGTTTGCGGAAAACGAAATGTCGCTGGAGTCGTCGCAGGATGCCGCTCGCCGCTGCATAGAAAGCCTGGGGCACGAGCTGAAGAGGTGGAACAATATTGGCGATAAGCTCCTTGTCGGAAAAACTGACCATAAGCTGGCAACCTCGATCGCGAGGAATTACATCGATGGTTTCACGCAGCCTGGTAGAACCGTGTAAGAGGACTTTGTCCAACAGCTGCCCGCCGCGGTCGACTTGGAGCGTGTAGGATCTGTGTTCAATCGCATCGACAAGATACAGATCACGCTGGCCCGCATGGAATTTGAAATGCATCGTGGGAAAAGACTAAAATTGCAAGCCGATGCAGGGATAGCTCAACTACTTGCAGGGATAGCTCAACTACATCGAGGAGGATTATCGGCCTCCTTCGACCTCGTTGAACAATCTAGTTCTGGGGACCATTCTACGGCCACGGCTGTGCCGTCAATCAACAACGAATTGCAACGAGCGAAGACAAAGTTGGAGGCAGACTCATCATCACCTCGGAAGGGCCATCATGAGACTGAAGAGCCTCGCTGATGGCCAGTTGAAGTCAATCTGTCCCCTCCTCCGGAAGAGGAAGCTGGTCGCCTCCTTCGAGCTCGCCGGAGACACGGCCTCCTATTTGGAGGCCGTTCACCGTCTTGCACTCAAACTCCTTTGGTCTACTAGCGCTCGCACCTGCGAATGAGCCATTGCCACCTGACTTGGCTCTGTGGAAGGCGAGCTCTGGCGGCGGAGTTGTTGCAGCAAACTGGGAGCGCATCCGCACACTTGAGATGCGCAAGGCAACGGTAAAGGTGGTGACCTCCAACGAGCAGCACCTGATCAACTACATGGACTACAAGATTTTGGGCATCAAAACCCTGTTGCTCCTGGACTACCACATCCTGGACCAGGTCTTTGACTTCGAGGAGGGCGACGAGAGCGTCTGCATCAGCCACGTGACCTTCGGCATGGAGTCAGGCACTCAAGCAGACGGAAGCAATCGTGGACGGCCAGCTCCCCAAGGGCTTCCCAGAGGGGCTGCCGTCGCTTCCCGGAGGCAAGCCTAAAAACAAAAGAGAGCGCAGCAAGACAGCGGAGGAAGAGGAGTAGGACCTTACTTCATGCGCCCTGGCCGAGGATGCGGGTGCGGGGTGGCAGTCTCGCCGGTGTTGGTGATGCTAGTCTTGATAGACTGATATCCTACGACACTGCTCTCGCGCCAATGGTCTCCTCGGCCTCGGAGGTAAGCTGGCATCCTGCTCTTCAATGTATCTTCACCCGACTCTCACCCGAGAACCCTGACCTTCCCTTTTGCAGGTCACACAGCTGCGCTGCCCCCATGCTGCCCCGTGCCGTGCTGCCCTCGAGCTGCGCCCGCTATGCTAGCGCCTCCCGAGGCGCTGGTTGTTTTGTGCTTGTGCGACAGGTACATGAGGCCGGCGCGGATGCACCCTGCGTCTGTATTAATATTGCGTCTACAATTAACCCACCAAGTACACTTAGCATCTGTGCACACTTGATCCTCTGTTCTTGGTGTTGCTGCGATGGGTTTGGTGGGTTAATTCAAGTCACCTACACGCGGGCAGTATTTTGCCGCACCCACCACAAAATCCCCCTTCCCCCCCCTTCCCCCCCTCTTGCATGCTGCTTACTAGGATTCTTCACACTGCCGAACTGGAACCTCCCAGTGTCTCGCAAAGGTTGTGAAGGTGACCGCATGTCTCGACCGAAGCGAAGCGCAGCGCCCGACTTCGCGGCGATGGCTGCCAAGGAGGAGCTCGTGGACAAGGCCATCGCGCGTATAGCACGTGCTCCCACCGCGGAGGAGCTCGAAAGGAAGCGCCTTGCACAGGAGGCGGCGGAGGTCCGGCGCGCAGAGCGACGTGCGGCCGCCGAGGCGGCCGCTGCGGCCGCCGCGGCTGCTGCGCCCGCGCCGGAGGAGGAGGAGGAGGCGTCCGAGTCGGACGGCGCCGAGTACAAGATCGAGCGGCTGCTCACGTGTCGTGCCTTCTCTGCGCGCGCCAAGTTCATGCTGGTCAAGTGGATCGGCTTCCCTCACGAGGGAAACACGTGGGAGGCGAAGAAGCACATGCACAAGGATGCGATCGAGGACTTTGAGCGCACCGCGAAACTGCCCTTTGTGCTCTCCGAGCTGCTCGAGCTGCCGCCGCATGCATCGGCTGCGCTGCTGGAACGCGAGCACCTCCTGCCGGTGCCACCGCCGCGGGAGGACGACGACGAGGACGACGACGACGAGGACGAGGACGAGGAGGATGAGGAGGTGGTGGAGGAGGGCGCGGGCGGCGGCGGCGTGGACGGTCCGGCAGCAGCCATCAAGCTCGAGCAGGGGCAGGCGGCGCGTACTGCTCGCTCGGCTGCCGGCACGGGTGCTGCGGCTACGGCGGTCCTCGAGGGAGCGACAGCGGTGGCTGCCGAGAGCGATAGCGAGGATGAGAGACCAATCCCAGTGAGGACGCTCAACACGGCGCCCGACCCAGCGAGCGCGGCCGCCGCAGCGCCCCATGCGCCGGACGCCTCCGTTCCCCCCAAGCCGCGACGACGCCGGCCGGCCCTCGATCGCAAGCTAGCCGAGCCGCCGCCGCCCTTTGCGTCGGCGGTGCGCGACGGGCTGCTCGACGCGCTCAACACGGCGCTTCAAGCGACGGTGCGCACGTCGCCGGCGCTCAACACGGCGCTCGTCGCGGAGAGCGCGTCAGGGAGCTTGCAGGCGGCCGCGCTGGCGCTTCGGGCGGAGTTGAATCTGCCTCTCTATTCCATCCTCCAAGCTTGCATTGCCACGCCGGCGCTGCCGGCGGCCGGCGCCGTGCTGAGCGCCGTGCCGGCAGCGGCGTCGCACTCTGTCTTCGTCGGGCTGGGCTGCGGGCGAGAGGACCGAAGGGTGCGCATCGTGCTGCCGCCGCTGCCCCGAACTGACGGAACTGACGGAGCTGACGGAGCTGACGGAACTGACGGTGGAGGCGCCGCGTCGAGCGCTGGCGCCCTCGTGATCGAGTTGGAGTTGCCGCGAAAGGCGAACATTGAGTACGATTCTGAGGAGGAGGAAGAGGAGACTGGCGGCGCGGCTCGCGCGGCGGGAAATGGTGGTGGAGTTGCCAAGGTGGAGGAACTCCCGCCCGCCGCCTCCACGTCCACCGCCCTACCCGCCACCAGTACCACCTCCGCCGTCTCTTCCGCCGCCTCCTCCTCCGCCCCGCCGGCCATCTCGTCTCTCTCGTCGGAGCGTAACGTCATGACCCATGATATGATCACGAGCGTGCGTGAGGCAATGCGTGAGGCAATGCGTGAGGCGGTCTTGGCCTTCGATCGCAGCGTCACGACACGGCTGCGCGGTTGTGACCTCGCGCTCGGAGGTGGCCTCAGCTTGCCGCGCCTGGGCGGCGCTGCACGCCCACCCGAGTTCTATGTGACGGCTCCCAAATTAGGCAACTCTACGGCGCCAGCTGGCGCTGTCATGGGCGCCGCTGGGCTGGGCTTGGCGGCGGCGGTCAAGGAGCTTGTGCTGCTTCTGCTCGCGGACCGTAACATGATCGTCGAGCCCACCAATGGCTTCCGAATGGCCATGTGCCTACCGCACGCGCTCTCGGCCAGACCGTTGTGGCCTCGGCGATGGGAAGCGACGAGTGCACCGGCGGCCGGGCGCGGCGGCAGCGCGGCGGGCGGGGCGGCCGGTGGGATGGCCCGGCGCGCGCGCGGCGCAGCGACGAGCTATGCGGAGGTCGATGAGGACGCCCAGGACGACGCGGAGGCTGAAGGCGGCGAGGGCTCGTCGTTCATCCCGTTTGGATCGGTGGTGGCGGCGAGTGGCACGTCTGTGCGCGCGATCGTCGGGTGTGCCTCTCATGGCGTGTGATGGCGTGTGATGGCGTGTGATGGCGTGTGATGGCGACTGATGGCGTCTGATGGCGTCAGATGGCGTCTGATGGCGTCTGATGGCGTCTGATGGCGTCTGATGGCGTCTGATGGCGTCTGATGGCGTTTGATGACGACTGATGGCGACTGATGGCGTCTGATGGCGACTTATGGATTCTGATGGCCTCTGATTGCGTTCGATGGCAGGTGTGCCGCCGGGCTCGCTGTGGAATTGCCGCTGTGGGGAGTCCATTTGCGCGGCGATCAGCCGTGGGCCATCCGTGCGCTGCGCGTGAGACACCCGGTGGTCTTGCGGGAAGGTGAGCGATGACACCTGATGACAATTGATGGCACCTGATGACACCTGATGACACCTGATGACACCCGATGACACCCGATGATAGCCGGCGGTCTTGCGGGAAGATGAGCGAGTGCTCGTACTGATGGCGCCTGATGGCGCCTGATGGCGCCTGATGACACCTGATGACACCTGATGACACCTGATGGCGTCTGAGTGCCGCTGAATTCCTTGGAGTGGCTCTGTCCTCAGGTGAGCGGGCACTCGTGCAAGCGTCCCTCATTGACGCTGACGGTCGGGGCATCCCGTCCGCCGAGCGCCTTCTGCGCGCCGTGCTACTCACCACGCCGCTACTGCCGCCCAAGCTCTCCGCGGCCGTGGCGCTCCAGCGAGACAACGCGCTCGATCCCGCCGCCCAGGGGTGCACATCTCCGATGATGCTTCAGAAGCGCGAGCTGGGGCGTTTCCTACAGGTCTGAGTGCCTCTGAGTGCCTCTGAGTGCCTCTGAGTGCCTCTGAGTGCCTCTGAGTGCCTCCGACCATCCCCGTCTCACAGCGCATCAGCGAGTTCGAAGCGGAGCAACGTGAGCGTGCGGCACGAAAGAAGGCGAAGGCCCTCGAGATGGAGCTCGAGGCGGGAGATCAACTCGACACCTCGGTGGTGCTCGCGCCGGGCACGAAGCGCTCCTCGTACCTCGCGGCCATGGAGGAGGTTGACGAATTCGAAGAGGAGCCGCTTCAAAAATGGCTCGAGGGCTCGGAGGATAGCTCGGATGAATCCTGGGGGAGCGGGGGCGGGGGCGAGGACGACGAGGAGGACGACGACGAGGAGGAGGAGGAGGAGGATGAGATTGATGACGATGAGCTCGGCGAGCTGTCGGGCAAGGACGACGACGACGACGACGACGACGACGACAGCGAGGGCGGCGAGGGCGGCGAGGGCGGTATAGCGAAAAGGGCAGCCGGAGTCAAGCGACGGCGCACTTCGAGGCGCGAGGCTGCCAAAATCGGCAAGGCCACCATCAGCGCCGTCATTGCCGCGGGCGCGGGCACCCTCGAAGGCGGCGGCGGGAGCGGCGCCGGCGGTGCAAGCAGCGAGGCGAGCGGCGCCGGCGGCGCAGTGGGCGGCGTGCTCGGCGTCGTCGTGGACGAAAAGGAGGTGACGAAGTTTAAGGCCGAGGCGGACCGTCTAGGCTTCAGCTTAGTGCCGGGGCAGGACGAGGACGAGGACGACGACGATTTCGACTACGCGGCCGCGCGCGCCGACATATCGTCGCCCGACTCTGCCGACGACGACGACGGCGACGACGGCGATGCGGACGGCGGCGGCGCGGGGATTGGGAAGAAGCGAGCGCGGGGGAAGACGCAGGCGAAGAAGGCACGCGGCAGCGGCAGCGCGAGCAGCGGCAAGCGCAAGGCGGCAGCCGAGAACGGCGCGCCCAAAGCGGCGCGCGCGCCGAGTGCGTTCCACCTGTTCATGAAGGCGGAGGTGGCGCGGCTCAAGGCGGAGCGGCCGGGGCTGGTGCACATCGAGGCGCTGAAGCAAGCGGGGAGCAACTGGAAGAAGAGCCTCGCCCAGGACGGCGCGTCGTCGTCGGCGGTTGGCGCCCAGGACGGCGCGTCGGCGGCGGCGGGGGGCAGCGCGCCGTAGCGAGCGAAGGCAGACACGGACGAGGGCGGCGGCGTGGCGCAGGCTGAGGACGACGTGCCCGTGCTGGCCACAGGCACAGTGGAAGGAGCAGGGGCGCCGTCCTGGGCACCTCGAAGGAGGAGTCGGCGGACGGCGGCAGTGAAGAAGGTGAGGCGTCGGCGGTGGGAGAGCAGCCACACAAATCGATGGACGCATCCAGAGGCAATGGGCCGCTGCAGGAGCGTGAGGACAGGATGAGAGGCGAGGGCGTTGCGCGTGTTGATGGTGAGGTGGCGATCTCGAGGTGGCATGACCGAGTGACCCTCAGCAGAGGGCATACAACTTGCAGTGCGAGAGACCAGAGATTCATGACGTCTGACGATCGATTGAATTCTATGTTCTGAGCTCTCCTAGTTTCGTTCGATATCATTTCATACGATATGAAGTCTGTTCTCAGACGAGATAACAGATATCATGAACCGTCTGCGTCAAAACGCAATCTACAATCTCCTTACTCAGCGCGCGAGAGTGCGCGGAATTTGCTACGTGTCAGAGGAAAACTAACTGTTCACGATTTGGTTAACGTGTACGTGAACCGTATTTCCGGGTGCCGAAGCAAGAGCGCTGCGTCGGGCGCTTTCTCTTCACTTCGATGATGGATGGCCAGAACGAGACCTACTTTACCGCCGAAGGTTGCACACTCGTCGGTTTCCTACTCTCGATTGGAGTCTTATTGACGACGGCTGGCCTCGCCGTGCGGTCGATGGGCTTGTTTCGAGCACTGCTATGGAGCACGATGCGAGAGGGGATGCAAGGTGCAAGTGGAAGCATGCGAGGGCTGTCGCAGCCAGGAAGTGCTCCCTGGAGCATGCGAGGGCTGGTAATTCTCCTCAGCTTCAACGGGTTGGCAAGCATTGAATGCCAAACGCCGCCGCCGCCATCACCGCCATCGCCGTCGCCGCCGCCGCGGCCGCCGCCTCCGCTGTCATCACCGCGAGGTTCACACACCGACACCGGGGATGCGACCTCCTACTTGACGGCCACGTCGCGCACCGGAATCGTCGGCGGGGGGCTTGGCTTCACGCTCAGCGCGTGGGTCTACCGCGCGGGAGCGAATCGCGTCCTCGATTTTGGCATCTGCACGAAGACGTGCTTCTACACCTCCGACGCCTGGGACTCCGAGTTCCCGACGTGCGCGTGCGGCAACGACTGCGTCGACTGCGACGGTCGCACCGCGTCGCCGCCCCCACCCCCACAATTCCCTGGCACGGTATGCACGAACAACTGCCTCGACGCCGGCGGCAGCTCGTGCAGCGACGCCGGCGGCCCCGGATCCGAGTTCGCATCGTGCGCCTACGGCACCGACTGCGTCGACTGTGGTCACGCCCACACCGTTTCCTCGCCCAGCAGCTCAATCAGTGATTGGCCAAAGGATGTCCTTCCCGCGCCGCGTACGGTCGCAGTGTGCGCTGGCAACGCCGTGACGAAAGGCGTCGGCGCGCTGCCCTTCCACGCTGCGCTTCTCCCCGCATCGTGGGACCACCAGCTTTCGCCAGATGGGCTGGCCGCTGCCGTGGGCGATCACATGATCTTCGACGCCAAAGTACAGATGCGCGACCACAGGCCCACAGATGCCAGGCCTCACTGTTTCCCCACAGAGCGGGGGGCCTGCCGCGAGCGCTCCCAGGCGCGGCTGTGGGGAAACAGGAGGCGCCTGTTGATGATGGATTTCATTGCGCCTGCACAGATGCCATCGCCCCACGACTGTGGGTGCTCGGGCAGCGCCTGGCTCCAGATCTTGCACATGTGCTCGATGTCATGGTTGCGGTCCATTTGCAGCCTTGGCAGCTCGGCGCCTCACTCGACGACCGAGAGGGAGTTGAGGTCGATGCAGACCGCCTTGGGGCACGGCCACCCCTCGATGCTGCCTTCGCAACACAAGACGCCCGATGCAGGGGTGAGCGCTCGAAGGAAGGCCTCCTTGTGCTCCGCTTCGGCGTCCTTGACAAGGGCTGCCCAGTGGATCTCACCCAAGCCGCTTGAGCAGACCGCACGAGTACTCGTCGGGAGATGGGGACTTGGTCCTGCTTGCCTTTTGGTGGCGTTTGCTCATGTTTTGGATGGCGGCAGCATACTCAATCCCCGGCCGCTTGTGTGGTGGGGGTGCTTGCTGATAGCATCGCTCATGGCATGGCGCCGTCGTGTCGCCAAGTCTCCTTGCTCTCGGCCACATCGGCCTCGAGAGAAGCAGGGCGTGCACAGTGCCCTCACTCTCCTTGCATGGTGCACCATGCTGCCTTGCATCGGTGGCGTCATCCTCAGAGGCCCGAGTGTCACCTCCGATACATACATCAGGAAACTCTACGCGAACTGGAACTTAAACGCCGAACCTCAAGGATGGTGGGACGGGCCATTGACGATAAACACGGCCACACCACAGGTCATCTCGGGCGTCACTACTGACACGTCCGCCCTCCTGATCAAGTTCGACTTGCGCTCTTTCGTCGGTGCCACGCTCATGCCGAACAAAACGGCCTGGCTCAACTACTTTGTGACCGATACGGGCAACAGCGCCTCGCTCCGCGAGCTCCTCGTTCCATGGAATGAGGTGTGCTCGCCGACCGCGAAGACGCGCGCACTCCCCTCACAACCGCGTGCGGTACCCTGGCTGAGACCCCTTCGCGCTGACGCGTCCCTCTCCGCCCCTCCCTGCTTTCGACAGTCCACAGTCACGTGGACCAACCTCCCATTCGCATCGTCATCGTGGAGCTCCACCAACGTCGGCGGCGTCGGATTGCCGGGTGCCTTCCCAGGTGTCGTCACTGGCTGGCAGAGGTTTGACGTGACCTCATCGGTTGCCGCGTGGCTCGCGGGTAGCCGTGCAAACAATGGCTGGATCGCGTTGCCCACTGGCGGCACCAACGGAGTCCGGGTTGAGCTGTCTACCTCCAGGGTAGGAACGACCGCCGTGCTCTCCCCGTTCCTCGACTTTACAACGCTGTTCGCCTCGGCCAATAGCGTAATCCTAAGCGACCCAACCATCAGCCAGGATGCCGCCCCTGCACTCATTGAGCGGGCTGCTCACAAGCACGTCCCACAAGAGCACCGGAGACTTTTCTTCCATACGCATCACCCGCATCACCCGCATCACCCCCATCATCCCCATACCCCTCACACGCATTATCCGCCGCCGCCCGCCCC